>ERZ1740068.16-NODE-16-length-98014-cov-8.749926_pt1 | contig 98014 bp, 40 predicted proteins | sample MGYA00581735_ERZ1740068 | MGnify/ENA primary metagenome ERZ1740068 (study PRJEB43018, sample SAMN04849740) | marine metagenome | isolation source: floating plastic debris | place: Pacific Ocean | collected 2008-08-30 | study: EMG produced TPA metagenomics assembly...
CAGTCTAATGAGACCCAATCAAAAACTCAGGAAACAAACGCAGTGATGATGATAGAATTAACCTTACAGGATTTATCAAAAACCTATGCAGGGGGCAAGCAGGGGCTCAAACAGTTTACACATCAGTTTAGTCCGGGTGTCATTGGTTTACTTGGCCCTAATGGCGCTGGTAAGTCTACGCTCATGAGTCTGATCAGTACGCTTGCAACACCTACTTCGGGCAGCATTCAATTCAATGGAATGGATATACTGAAAAAGCCTGAAATGATGCAACGTGCCTTAGGTTTTTTACCTCAGTCATTTGGGGTATTCCCGAACCTGAGCGGGATGGAGTTTTTGAATTACATCGGTCTGGTGAAAGGCCTGTCGCCTAAGTACTTGAAAGAGGCTGTTCCTTACTATCTCAACGTATTTAATCTACTTCCGGTGGCTGATAAGAGAATTGATAGCTATTCAGGTGGGATGCGTCAGCGAATCGGGATTATCCAGGCGTTGCTGGGAGACCCGCAGGTCATACTGCTCGATGAGCCTACCGTTGGGCTGGACCCTGAAGAACGGATTAACTTCAGAAACCTTCTCAATGAAATGGCAACTGATAGAATTATTTTGCTTAGTTCTCACATAGTTTCAGATATCGAAACCATTGCAAATCAGATCGTCATCATGAAAGAAGGTGCCACCTTGTTTACAGGAAATCATGCGGAAGCCATCAAAACTATCTCCGACAGTGTATTTCTTGCCAACATCACTGCAAATGAACTGCCAAAATACCGCGAGTCTTACCAGGTAACTGATGTCAAAAGAGGTAACGACTTTTACCAGGTGCGTTTTGTCAACTTAGCCAAGGACCTGCCCAATGCGGTTCAGACAGAGGCCAACCTGGAAGATGTTTACATGTACCTAACAGGAAAGGCCATATGAAAAGCTTTCTAGACCTATTGAAATTGGATGTCCTCCAGCGAATCAGGACCTATCGTTTTTTCATCATGGTAGTGCTGGGTTTATACCTTGCCGCAGGGTTTGTCCCTGCACAAGATGCGAACTATTCTACGATCAATCTGGGAGAATTCAGGCCCATTTATAATTCAGTTTGGGTGGGTGCGCTCACGGCGATGATGTCTTCTATTTTGATGTATGCAGTCGGTTTCTTCCTGATAGACGGGTCTATCGGTAAAGACCACAAACTCAAAGTTGATTTGTTCATTAGAAGTGGAGCAATCAGCAGGCGTAAATACCTGTTTTTAAAGGCCTGGAGTAATAGTGTGGTGCTATGTTTCATCGTTTTCTTCATATTCCTGATGGCGCTAATGATGTTTTTCATCAGAAAGGAGTCTGGTGGGTTTTCATTTTTAGATTTCCTCATTCCTTTTGCTTTGGTGTCTGTTCCAGCAGCCATATTTACAGGACATTTATCTGTTATTTTAGAGACCTTGACAGGTAAATACACGGTGGCACGAATCATCCTGTTTCTGCTGGGTTTCGCAGCAATTTTCCCTTCCATTCAAAATGCTGCACCAGGTGATTGGGTCTATTTTCGAGATACGTTGGGCCTGAGTACCTTCTTTGCTCAGATCAGACTTTTAATTGAGCAACAGTTTGGCGAAACCCTGTCAGGGATATCGATGGGTTATCAGTTTTTTGACCGGCCGGAACAGACAAGTTTTGTCATCGATGAATTCAAGTATCCGCTCAGTTTTGTGATCAGCAGGCCGTTTATTGTGCTGATGATGACAGGTTTTCTTGCATTGACTTCGCGTTTGCCGGTGATGCTTTTTAGAACTGCTGTGACTAGTCCTGCGAAACCCAGGAAAGCAAATGTTGAGGCAACAACACACAAAATTCAGCTCACTGATCGACCTTTGAATGTTGCTTACAGCCAGAATTTTGTAAGGCTCATACTGATTGATTTAAAAGCATCACTCACCTGGAGAAAACAAAAAATCAATTGGTTGATAGCAGTGTTGTGGGGTGTATCATTGGTAGTACCGCTCAGTATCGCACATAGTTATTTGTTGCCCTTAATGGTTTTGTGCTCTTCCAACAAAATCGCTGCATTAGGTGCAAGAGTCTTTCAAACTCAAATCATACAGTATTCAAGGGTATTTCCAGGGTTTTACAACAGGCAATTACTAACACACCTGATGGCTGTCCTAACCTGGTTACTGCTGCTGGCATTACCTGTCATGCTCAGGCTGATTGCCGATCAGTCGATGGCGCAGGTACTTCACCTAATTGCCGGGCTGTTGTTTATGGGATTGCTGGCACAATTGTTAGGAGCCGTCAATCAATCGGGTAGACTATTTGAAATTGTGCTGGTACTGATTACTTATTTCATGATCAATGGCCTGCCAGTATTTGATTACCTGGGTGCTTTTGGATATCAGGATGCTGATAAGCTGGTAATTGTCATGCTTATTGCCAGTCCGTTGTTTTGGTTATTCCACTATTTGTGGGTCAAAAATAAAATTTTAAGGTAGTCTAAGATCACATGGGCAATCAATCTATCACGGTGATTTGTCACTGCAGTAGGTAGGCCCTAAGTAAGCAACCTGAGGTCTTGTCCGCTTCGTTGTGATTCGGGACCAGGCCGAAAACCAGGGCGAAACCTATGCAAAGGTCAAAGCTACCTTTATTACTGTATCATATAGAGACAATAAGATTTCTATCCCTGATTACAATCAACCATTTGGCTGTTTAAAAAGTACCTGCACGATTTTTTTTGACTCAATAAAAAAGCCTTCATAAAATCTGATTTTTTGATAAAAGAAATGGAACTTAATTATTATCATTCGATAATTTGAGAAGGTGTTTGTGTGATTGCTACTTGTTGATAATCAATTACTTGATTTTTTTATTGGATAGCTATTGGCTAGATCAAATTTTGATTGAAGCGATAGTTTTTGAAGATTTTTCAGGAGAAATAATAAACAATTGGAAACAAGACTGGTTGATAATTTTGATACGCTGAAGATTGTGGTGTTCTATTATTAGAAGCACTTATGTGGCTAATTACTTTATAAACTAATTAAAACACGCACTTCAACTAAACTAAAAATTTATTCATTTTTTACGGGAGCTGTGACTCTTGGTAGCGTAGCTGTATTTGATCGAGAAATAATAACCCAACTTTATACATGAAGATTGATACACAGGATTGGTATGTCATTTATACTTATCCAAATCGGGAAAAGAAAGTTTATGATGAGCTTAGAAAGAGGCAAATAGAGGCTTTTTTACCTTTGCAAACAGTTGTTAGACAATGGAGTGATCGTAAGAAGAAAATGGAAGTTCCGCTGTTTCCGAGTTATTTGTTTGTAAACATTTTTAGGAAGGATCAATGGAATGTTCTGGATACCAGTGGGGTATCAAAGTTTATCACGGTTGATGGCGAGCCTGTGGCTTTGCAGGATGACGAGATAGACAAAATAAGAGCGATTCTCCAACGCAACCCTGAAATCTCCGACTATCGTTTTCAGCAAGGAGATACCATGAAAATAACATCGGGTCCTTTGATGGGGCTGCAAGGGCAGATCATCGACTTCAAGGGTAAATACAGAATGCTGATAAAGGTTGACGTAATCGATCAGCACCTTTTAGTTGATGTAGATGCTTCACATTTGGAAATGATGCAACCTTTTGAAAGTTGTGCTGTTTGATATCCCTATGCCAATGATGGAATGAACGTTAATTTGACAGATTATACCTGTGTTTTCTCGTTGTAGAAAAGAATATGTTTTCTGGTGACGGAAACAGGTATTGATCAGATTTTCTTTGTCATTAGGGGATCCAAATATGCACTGATCACGTGTTTTTTTGTGCCGCGTAGCGACCAACAGAGATTCCGTTGGATGGTTGCGGTCCAGGCACTGACGTCCGGTGCTTCGGTATCCTGTACTGCATGTGATACTGGCGGTAGGCGTGTTTTTGACAAAGCAGCGTTGGTTTCTCAATAGTAATTTCACTGCAAAATGGGATCCATCACCTCAATTGGTTTCCACATTTTTCACAAAGCTTGTAATATATCATAGATCGCTCTGCAAGGGGCATGTGTTGGTTAATAACAACAATTCTATTCCTAATACGACCATGACAAATAATTTAGTGCACCTATTGAAGGAAAGTAGTGCTTTCCACGATGTTGGTATTAATTTCATCGACAGTGGTGACAGCGACGAATTCCTTTCTTATCAAGACTTATATAGGAATGCGCTGACAGGCGCAGCTTTTTTGCGAGAGCAACGGTTAATACCCGGAGACGAATTGGTTTTACAGTTGAGTAATAACAAACACTTCGTCATTGCTTTTTGGTCTTGTATCTTAAGTGGTGTCATCCCGGTGCCTGTGACTGTAGGTCAAAACAAAGAGCATCGGACAAAACTCTCCAAAATCTGCGGAGTGCTGAACAACCCCCTCATTATCACGGACCAAAACAACTTACAAAGGTTAAGAAAAGCTTCTGATGAGTCCCGTCAGGCGGAGGAATTGGGTCAAGTTCTTGATCATTCTTTGTTGATAGAAAGTCTTCTGGAGCATGATAAACCACTGGAAGAAGTACACCAGCCATCTCCTGACAGCCTGGCCTTCATACAGTTCTCTTCTGGTTCTACAGGATTGCCCAAAGGTGTGAAACTGACACATGCCAACCTGATGACCAACATCAATGACATTGAAACCGCCGGACATCATACCAACAAGGACAAGATGTTTAGTTGGATGCCGCTCACGCATGATATGGGGTTGATAGGGTTTCACTTACATCCTGTCAATTGTAAGATGAATCATTGCATCATGGCGACCAACCTGTTTATCAGGCGACCGGCATTATGGCTGGATAAGGTCACTGAGCATGCTGCAACAATCCTTTGCTCGCCCAATTTTGGCTACAATTACATCCTGAAGCATTGCGTTGGCAAAGAGCAAACCTGGGACCTTTCTTCTGTCAGGTTTGTATACAATGGCGCAGAACCAATCTCTATCCAGCTTTGCAAAGACTTTAATGCCTATGCAGGTCAATATCAGCTGGCTGCAAACGCCATGAGACCTGTTTATGGATTGGCAGAGGCCTGTCTGGCAGTCGCCTTCTCGCCCCCATCCAGACCTTTGCAATATCTGTCTGTGGACCGTCAGCATCTGGCAATCGGAGAGGCGATTCAGACTACCGGTACAGATTTAATCTCCTTTATGGGCGTGGGAAGCGCAGTCCCGGAAAGTAAAGTGCGCATCGTTGACCTGTCAGGCAAGCTAGTTGAAGAGGGAGTCAATGGCGTAATAGAAATCGCTGGTCGCAATGTGACCAATGGTTACTACAATAATCCGGCAGAGTCCAACAAGGTGATATCACCTGATGGCTGGCTACAGACCGGTGACCTGGGTTTCTTGTACGAAGGAGAACTATATATCACTGGCCGTCAGAAAGACATCATTTTTGTCAATGGACAAAATGTTTTCCCTTATGACGTAGAAAACGCCTTGATTGAGATTGAACAAATAGAACTCAACAAGGTAGTTGTTGCAGGTTATACAGATGAAGAACTTCAATCTGAGAAGGTCATTGTTTTTGTGTTTCACAGAGGTAAACTGGAGAACTTCCTTCCGGTCCTTGACAAAGTTGGAACGATTACTCAGCAGCAATTTGGGTTTGTTCCCAATGCGGTTATTCCGGTCAAAGACATCCCCAGAACTACAAGTGGGAAACTCCAGCGATACAAGTTACTGACGCAATACAGAGACCAACAGTTTGTATCTGAAGAACAAAAAGTTGATGAATTAATCAAAGCGTCTGCTGAAAATAATAAAAGTGAACTTACTGATAATGAATTGCTTAGAGTCTGCTGGCGCGATGTTTTGAAACATGGGGATTTTGCAGATTCCGATTCGTTTTTCCAATTGGGAGGGAGCTCTCTTGGTGCCGGGGAGTTGTCCATGTCCATCAATAAGGTATTGAATGTAGAAGTATCGATTGAAGAGGTTTATGAACATCCTACATTTGATCAGATGGTCAATTTGATCCAGGGAAAATCAAAACATTTATATCGTCCGCTGGAGAAAAAGGCACTCTCAACTTATCCTTTATCATCGGCACAGAGAGGAATCTACTACGCCTGGGAAGTGAACAGAAATTCTACTGCCTATAACTTACCGGTTGCATTTCAGATCGGCAGTCAGCTTGATATTCCAAAGCTGGAAAAATCCTTACAGTCGGTCATCGCATCTCACAAAATATTCCACACCAGACTATCAGCAGAGGTTGACTCTGAGCCTCGCTTTGAGAAGCATGAGCATGCTGTAAGCCTGCCTGTCAAAAAAATCGGTCAATCGGAGCTGGGCCAGGTGCTGACTGCTCTTGTGAAGCCATTTGATTTGCTGAGTGAGCCACTTTTCAGGATGACGCTGTTAGAAGTTGAGGGAGGTTCCAATTACCTGTTCCTGGATTTCCATCACATCATTTCTGATGGTGTTTCTGTCTCCAAATTCATAGATTCAGTACAGAAACTGTACAATGGTAAGGCTACTGCCGAGGCATTGATCTCTACAGACTATGGGGATTTTGTGCATTATGAACAGCACAACGATACAGACAAACAACAGGACTCCAAAGCATTTTGGTTACAGCAATTGGGTGGGGAATTACCCAGGTTAAACCTGCCCGTCAGTACCACACAATCAGCGTTGTCGGCAATCGTTGGTCGTAAGCACTATTTTGAGATTGATAAGACCATGATTGCCAGCCTGAGGCAACTGGCAGTGGAACTGGATTGTACGTTGCATAGCATCCTGTTGACAGTGTACAGACTCCTTCTGTGGAAATACACGGGGCAGCATGAAGTCGTGATCGGTATACCAGTGGCCAACAGAAATCATCCAGATACGATCAACATGCAGGGAATGTTTGTCAATAACTTGCCGTTGGTCAATCAAGTGGATCACCGATCAACAATAGCAGCGTTGATCGCAAGTGAAAGTGCCCGGTTGACGGCATCGATGAGGCACCATAGTTATCCCTACTATACGATGTTGGAAGACCTTAAATCCAGTCACGGATTTGAAGGAAAGCAGCTTTTTGATACCATGTTCATGTATCAGAATATGATCAAACCTGCCTTTGATAATGGAGATGTATCATTTGAACACTACCTTTTTGATCCGGGCTTTTCTAAGTATGCCTTGTCTCTTGAGCTGTTTGAATCAGGTGATCAGGTAGTAGGGGATTTTGAATATGATACCGCATTGTTCACCCCTGCGGCAATAGAGGCGATGGTGGAACAATATCAGGGATTACTGAAACAGTGCCTGGCATACAAAGACAGAAAGCTATCAGCAATACACCTGTTGACTGAAGCACAATATCAGGAGTTTGTACACGATTTCAATGAGACCACCAGCGAACAAACTACGTCCCTCAGTGTAGGTGAGCTATTTGAAAAGATGGTCCATTTGTATCCAGATCGGATTGCATTGCAGGATGGGGATGTTCAGTATTCTTATGCAGCAATACAGACGCAGAGCAATCGGCTGGCCAGCGCATTGATTGCCCGGGGAATGGACAAGAATGAGTTGGTAGCAGTGCTGATGGATCGGTCAGCAGCCTTTGTGATCTCGGTTTTGGGTATTTTGAAAGCTGGTGGTGCCTATGTTCTTATTGACGTGACATTGCCTTCCAGCAGGGTAGAAGATATACTGAGTCAAAGCGATAGCAAAAAGCTGATCGTCTCTACAGAGAGCAGACAGCGGCTTCACGATGTGAATTTCGGAGGTAAGGTTCATGTTTTTGATGAGCTGATGGAAGTCGAATTGACAAGCCAGGAGATTAGTGCTTCGTCCGACAACGAGATGGCTTACGTCCTGTTTACTTCAGGTTCTACGGGCAGGCCCAAGGGAGTCAAAGTGGGACATAGATCGTTGGCCAATTATATTAGCTGGGCAGCACAGACCTATGTGCAGGATGACAAAATCACCTTCCCGCTATTTACGTCTGTTTCATTTGATCTGACGGTCACTTCTATTTTTGTTCCCCTTACTACGGGGAATACCATTGTGGTCTATCGGGAGACAGATCCGGTACTTGTTTTGGAGGCAGTCCTGGAAGACAATCAATGTGATATCCTCAAGCTTACACCCAGTCACCTGAACCTCTTGCAACAATTTACCTTACCGGAAGATTGTAAAATCAAGCGATTGATAGTTGGGGGAGAGGCACTTACGGCAGACCTCGCCCGGTCAGTGACCGAAAAGCTGAATCACAGAGTCGAGATTTTCAATGAATATGGTCCCACCGAGGCGACGGTAGGCTGTATGATCCACTTATATGATACCGGCTACCCTTCCGACAGGGTGCCTATCGGAAAACCGATCACCAATTCGCGTATTTACTTGCTGGATAGTGACCTCAATCCGGTACCAGCAGGTGTATTTGGAGAGATTTTTATTGGTGGTAGCTGTTTGTCGGCCGGCTATCTAGGTGCCAGTGAGTTGACCAGTGAAAGGTTTATTGACAATCCTTTTGTAGCAGGAGAACGCATGTATCGCAGTGGCGACTATGCGGTTAGGAATTTTGATGGAGTAATAGCGTACATAGGCCGTAGAGACTCACAAAAGAAAATCAGAGGGCACCGTGTAGAGCTCAGTGAAATTGCACACGCCCTGAAGAGCTATCATGCTGTTTCAGACGCCGTTGTCAATATTTTAGAAGATGATCACCAGTCCCTACTATGTGCTTATTTCATTCCAAAAAAAGGAGAGCTAGTTGAAATGGCTGATCTGAAAGCACACATTGCCACGCAGTTGCCATACTATATGCTTCCCAGTCGTATGATGGAGGTAGCTGCATTTCCTCTTACCCAAAACGGTAAAATTGACCTGGACCGGCTGGGAATACCAGAACCGGTATTTGATGGTGAGGAATTCCAAGACCAGAAAGAACGGGAAATAGCTACAGTCTGGCAAAAGGTATTGAATGAGCCCAACATAGGGCCTACCAACAATTTCTATGAAATGGGGGGTGATTCTGTCAAAGCAGTGCAGGTTGCTTCGGCTCTCAATGGCATGGGCTATGAAGTCTCTACCCAGGATGTACTGAGCAATGCAACCATCCGGAGTCTGGCTGGAAATATCCAGGTGAGCAGAGGCATGAATGCTACGGATAATGAGCCGCTTACAGGAGAAGTAGCCCTTTGGCCTATTGCAGAATGGTTCTTTACCCGGGAATTTGTCAAGCCAGGTAGTTACAATCAGTCGATACAACTGCAGTTGAATGAAACAGTACAATTAGACTTGATCAATCAGGTATTTAATGGCTTAATCCGTCACCATGATGCCTTGAGGCTTAATTACGACTCAGCCAATAACCGCTTCTTTTTCAATGAAGCACATTTAGCGCATTCCTTTAAAATAAGAGAAATATCAGAATTTGATGTGGAGGTCTTCCGCACCCGCGAATTTGATTTGTCTTCGGACTTGTTACTGGATGCAGGCTATCTGATTACTGAGCAAGGTACCGTTTTGTTGATTACCATGCATCACCTGATCACAGACGGGCTTACCTGGCGGATTTTATTGCAGGACTTGCTGACATTTTATCAGCAACTGGCCTGTAATGGAGAGATAGAAGCTGCTGCCAGGACACATAGTTTCCAGGAGTATGCCACGGCCATGCAGCAGGTCAATAAATATGCAGCCACTGAGCAGGGTACACACGAAGAAGTGCAGGTTGACACCAGCGAAGGGCCATACCTTCTTTCAGGTGTGAGTACCAGCTTTGCTACACTAAGTGAAGCAGAAACTACCTTTTTACTGAAAGACTCTCACGAGGCGTTTGGTACGTCACCGGTAATCCTGCAAATCCTTGCCCTTACCATGTCCCTGCGACAGTTTACGGGACAAAGCGGCTGTACGATAGAGGTGGAAAGTCATGGACGTGATTTAGAAAACTACAACTTTTCACGCACTGCCGGGTGGTTTACCAGCATGTCTTCCATCAGCTTTGATTTGTTGGGAGATGACCTCGCAGCGCTGATCAAAGCAGTAAAAGAACAGTATAAAACAGCTATAAACAGCAATTTTGACCGATTCCGAACAGTTTCAAACACAATGACACCAATAAGGTTTAACTATTTGGGTCAGGTGGGGCAGGAGTTATCGGGAGAGTTTTTTGAGATTATAGATGAGGAAACCGGATTGTTTGCTCACAAAGAGAATCACATCACCACGTTGTTGGATGTCAACACTTTGGTGACAGACGGTTGTTTGCAGGTGAAGGTAGATTTTCATGAAAGACTGTACCAGCAACATGAGATTGAGGACCTTTTGAATGGCTTTTTGAAGAATTTAACCATGGTTTTGGACTTTATCCGGAATCAGGACGATATCCATTTCACACCATCAGACTTTGAAGATGCTGAATTGGATCAGGAAGAGTTGGATGAACTTTATAGCTGATCGAACAATTGCGTGAAGGAAACTAATAACAGCAAATAAGTTATCAATATGTTGACAGAACACAAAAAGTTACCGGATCACCGGCTTCCTGAATCAAGGAAGGGCCGATCCCGGGGACCTGTAGATGGTTGGTAAAATCAAAAGAAGAAAAGAAGCTATCAATGAGCTTTGAATGGTCACGGTACTTTAGAAGGTACAGCGCTTTATACACAGATCAGTATAGAGAAGATTGGTAAAGCATCGATCGACAAGGTCGCCTGCAAAGGGATAGGGTGCTTTTATGGATGAAAATCAGGCGGATGCTTATTTCATTCTACAACAACAACAAATTACAAATATTTACTCACATTAAATTAGACTCAAATGTTTAAACTTTTTTTTGCCGTTGCATTTAGAAACTTATTCAAAAATAAGTTGTTCACGGGCATAAACCTGTTTGGATTGGCGCTGGGAATAGCATCTTCATTTCTGGTATTTATTTACGTTTTTTATCATTTTTCTTTTGATAACAAGTACAAAGACACTGAAGTATACAGGGTGTTGACTGACACCTATTCTACAGATGGAGATTTTGTGAAACAGTATGCGTTTTCAATGCACTTTCTGGCACCCGCTGTAGAGGAGAATTTCTCTCAGGTGACAGAGTCAGTCAGAATGTTTGAATTTGAAACAGCCCTGGTGTACTATGGGGATGATATTTTCTTCAATAAGTCAATTCTGGGTGCAGATGCCAATGTGATTTCATTTTTTGACTTTGACCTGATCAAAAGTGATGGGGATAACCCACTGGGTGAGCCCAATACCGCCGTGCTGACCGAGTCGATTGCCAATGCGATTTTCAAAGGAGAAAACCCCATTGGACAAACGATCAGGATAGGTTATGGTTTTCACGACCCACTATCTTATAAAGTAACCGGCGTTATTAAAGATACACCTTCCAATAGCCATTTCAAGATGGATGTTCTTACCTCTGCGATGACAGTTGATTCTTTCCTTGGCATGTTTACCATGTTCAACGGAGGGGATGCCAACTACCATTATCCGATGTTTGATACTTATATGAAGATTCAGGAAGGAACTAATCCTGAAAGTTTGGAAAAAGACCTCAACGCCTATCTAAAAGATAACCAGGGAAGAATCCTGGAGACATATGGTAACAGGGTATTACACTTACAACATATCAATGACATTCACCTACGGGCTGGTGCAGATCCTGATTACCTGGGAGGGATGGAGCGCAGGTCGCTGGTGAGATCAGAAGAAATTGATCAAAGAACCATTACCTGGATCATGTATGGAGCCATCATTCTGTTGTTGTTCTCTGTCTTCAATTACATTAATCTTACTTATATCAATTCCATCAAACGATTAAAAGAGATCGCATTGAGGAAGATATTTGGATCCACGATGATCAAGATTTATCAGCAGTTTTTCGTAGAATCTCTGGTGATGACCATTGCAGCGTCTGTATTGGCAGCATTTATCATTGCCCTTGCAGTTGAGCCTTTTTATGAGTTGCTGGATTTACCGGAAGATTTCACGATTTTAGATAATCCTTTTACATACCTGTTTTTCGCGGCTTTTGTACTCATGATTGTGGTGGTGAAGAGTTTGTTACTCTATCTGGTATTGATCTCTGTCAACTTCATTTCATTGCACAAAGAGAAGTCTGGCGTGAATGACAGCAGTGCCTATTTGCGTAGGATCCTGATGGTCTCACAGCTGGCAGCTTCATTTGTATTGATCAGTGGTACCCTGCTACTGGGCAGACAGATTGATTTCGTGTTCCAGAAAGACCTGGGATTTAAGAGCGATAATGTCATGGTCATCAAAAAGTATACGATGGCAAGTGGTTTGGAGACGATCATGCTTGATTACCTGCAGGCATTCAAAAATGAATTGACCAAGTCGCCTGATATTGATGAGTTGTGTTTATCTACCATCACGCCAGGGTTCTTCTACAATACAAGTCAGGCAATCTGGCAGAGCCCTGAGGATAAACACCAGGTAAATTCAGTTTTTTCCGATGATGACTATGCCAATGTTTATGAATTAGAAGTATTGGCAGGTAGGTTTTTCACAGCTACCAGAGAAAATGAGCAAGGAAATCTACTGGTCAACAGAAAGCTGATGGAGTTGTTGGGATACGCTGAGCCAGAAGACATCATAGGCCAGACTGTTTACATAGACGATGCCTCTGCGCATTACGTTCCTGCAGGAGCACATACGGTCATTGGTGTATTGGAAAACTTTCACCAGGAACCACTCTCTAACACGATCAAGCCAATGAAGTTCCACATGTTCAATGCCAACAGAGGCTATTATGGCATCAAATTAGCAGATGGAGCGGATCGTCAGAGAGCTGTTACGTATATTGAAGAAGTCTTTGAACGTCTGTATCCGAAAGATGAATTGGACATGTATGCGCTCAGTGACTTTTTAGCCGCTCAATACAAGACTGACAATCAGGTGAAGACCATCATGCAGATCTATACGTATTTCAGTATTATCATTGCCTATCTTGGACTGTTGGCATTCAGTGTGTACATGATCCAGCAGAAGAAGAAAGCCATTGCCATCAGGAAAGTACTTGGGTCTTCTATGGGGAACATCATGAGCGTACTGCTCAAAGAATATGTATACCTGGTAATTGCCTCGTTGATATTTGCTTTGCCAATTACCTACCTGGCAATCAGCGATGTCTTCCAGAATTATGCTTACCAGATCAATATTGGGTTTACAGAGTTTCTGATTACTGCATTTTTACTGATCCTGGTAGTGATAGGTACGATATCCTATCAGGCTTTGAAGGCAACCAAGGAAAACCCTGTTAAATCCCTCAAATATGAATAGTACGATGTTAAAAGTGTGCCTGCAAGTCATTCTTGCAGCACTACTTTCTGTGAGCTTGAGCAGTTGTAGTTCTTCCGAAAAGAAAGCCAACACAGAAAAAGAAGAAGAAGTAATTGTGCCTTTTGAGAAGGGAGGAGAAGCAGATAAGTATACGTATGATGGCGATGTAGTCACTGAAAAAGAACAAGGTAAATTAGATCAATGGCTCTCAAATCACAGTCAAAAAGCCTATCAAAATAATCCTCCTACTGACCTCTATGAAGGAGAAGGGGCTTTTGAAGTGACAGCAGAAATGGAAACGCCTGTTAAAAACAGGGCAGTTACTTTTACAGTGGCCTATGACTACCTATTGAAATACAAAGGTGACGCATGGCATTATACCTTTACCAATATTGTGCTCAATCAAAGCGAAAACGGCCTGGTATCCAACACGTTGGAGCAGTTTGTAGAGCAATATGAAGCACAGGGGGTGCTTAATGCGGGTACCTCTGATTATCTCACATCACTATATGCTAAAATTGACAGTGCCTTTAAAGAAAGAATTGAGCAGTTAAAGTAACGGTTAGACTAATTGAAACTAATGAAGCGTGAACAGACCCCTTTAGATTTTGATACTGGAAGGAATACCTCGTCGACGGACGTGTACCGATGTCTCGAAAGCAGTTGAGGTAATATCAAAATGCTGAGGGGGAGCACGCGCGCTATATAAGATTATTTGCGGAACTCCCGGAGTAACCAGACAGGCCCTGTTGACAAGCAACAGGTTCGTCATCTTGGGATCTGGGAAAACAGTTTCCGGAATAGATAATCGACCAGCAAAGTCTTCATTATTTTTTGAAGGGGTTCCCCCTTTGAAGAGAACTATTCACCTGCAGTCCCGCAGGAGCCTCTGTGCTTCTGTGTAATGGGACATGCACTGATATTATTTTGTGTAATTATCAATATGGCACCTTTGGTGTCATCGACAAGAAAAACCAACAATGTCAATACTTACCAAACAAAATACCGAAGACATCTTCGGTATTACACCACTACAAGAAGGGCTATTATTTCACTACTTGAAGCACGAAGGTGAAAGCACGCAGAATTTTGAGCAGATATGTCTCTACATGAGCGGAAGTCTGGATTTTCAAAAAATAGTTTCGGCCTGGTCAACAGTTGTGCGCCAGAATGAGATGCTCAGAACTGTTTTTCGCTGGAAGAAATTGAGTAAACCTGTACAGATTACACTAAAAGAAGCCGCCCCCAATATTCGGCTGGAAGACCTGTCCGGATTCTCAAAAGAAAAGCAAGATCAACTTGTTAAGGAGATTCAGCAAAAGGACAAAGCATCGCTTTTTGACCTGGAAAAGGTGCCTTTCAGGGTTTGTATCATCAAAACTGATGAAAACCACTTTATCATGATGCTGAGCAATCACTCCATTATTTACGACGGATGGAGTAATGGTGTGATGCTAAAAGAGTTCTTTAAAGGCTACCTGGCCTTGATGAAAGGGCAAACCAGTCACCTCGCAGAAAAGCTCAAATTTAAAAATCACCTGAAGTGGATCAAATCTACCCGGAACGATGAAAAAGAAGCCGCTTTCTGGAATGATTACCTCCGTGACCTACAGGAAGATGTGAGTTTACAGATTAAAACCACAGAAAGCGAAGGCGCGGCTACCTACAGCATCTGTTCCGACCATGTGGTGGCTTCAGAGGCGGCTAAAATTGACGCTTTTTGTCTCCAGAACCGGTTGACCAAAGCTGCAGTACTCTATGCTGCATGGGGTATTCTGCTACAAAAGATCAGTGATAGCAGAGATGTGATGTTTGGCACTACTGTCTCAGGAAGGTCTCATGGAAATGCTGGCATCGGGGAAGTAGTCGGGTTGTTAATCAATACTTTACCGTTGCGTGTGAAAGATGCCGGAGACACCCTCATGGAACTAATGCAATCAATCGCCGGACACCTTGTTGACCGACAAAGTTTTGAGCAAACACCATTGGTCAAAATCAAAGACTATTCAGGTCAGACACAAAATACTGATTTGTTTGATTCCATCGTACTGATCGAGAATTATCCCCTGGACCAGAAGCTGTTCAAATCGGATGATTTACTGAAAGTAGAATCGTTCACTTTTGATCAGACCAATAACTTTGACCTGGCTCTTAGCATTGTCGATTTTGAGACGGACCTGGAGTTGTACCTGGAATACAATGACACAAAATTTGATCACTCCACCATTGGGCAATTGCTCAGTTATTTCAGAAAGATCATTGATGAATTAATTCACCATCCGTCAAAGACGATTGCTCAAGTGGAAATCATATCACCAGAAGAGAAACAGGAAGTTGTCTATTCGCTCAACGACACCGCATTGCCCTACAGTGACGGGCATCTGATGCATCAGCTTTTTGAGGAAATGGTGGCCTTGTACCCAGATCAGATCGCGGTGACGACAGGAACCACAAACCTGACCTATTATGAGCTCAATCAAAGGGCCAACGCACTGGCACTTCGCATTGACAGCGTGGTGACAGAGACCAACACACTGATACCAGTGATCATGGATCGGTCGCCGGAAATGATTGTGGCGGTAATGGCGGTGCTGAAAGCGGGTCATGCTTATGTACCTTTAGACCATACGTTGCCTGCTGGCAGATTGACAAAATTGCTCCAGGACATTGCACCCTATTGTTTGGTTACACATTCAGCCGTTTATGACACAGTTGCACAGTTGGTACCGGCCTGCAACCTGCTCAAACGGTTATTTGTAGTAGAAGAAACTGCAAAGCAGGTCGCGAGTATGGATCACCCACTTGTGGAGCACTTATTGTTTGACGAGATTGATCTGAACGTTGAGAACCTGCCTGCAAAGGTCAACAATGAGGCACTTGCTTACATCATTTACACGTCAGGGTCTACGGGTATACCAAAAGGAGTGGTGGTACAGCACAAGCCGGTCATCAACATCATCCAGTGGATCAATAGAACGATGGATATTGGGCTGTCTGACAAGCTGTTGTTTATCACTTCCATGGGGTTTGATCTTTCTGTCTATGACATTTTCGGAACCCTGGCAGCTGGTGCCACCATACGACTCAGTTCCAGTGAGGAGCGCCGCTCCCCGGAGAAACTACTGCAGATTATTGCTGAAGAAGACATTACGGTATGGGATTCTGCGCCACCGGTTTTTCACCAACTGATCCAATATGCTGAAATCCTGGAAAAAGAGGTGACGCAAAGCCGGTTGAAAGTGGCCATGCTCAGCGGAGACTGGATTCCTTTGCAGCTACCTGAGAAAGCCAATACGCTGTTTGGTGGGGTAGAGGTGGTTAGCCTGGGTGGTGCCACCGAGGCAGTCATCTGGTCCAACTATTTTCAGTTTGAAAAAGTATTGCCAGACTGGACAAGTATCCCCTACGGACGTCCGGTCCAAAACGCAAAATACTATGTCCTGGACAAGGACCTCTTGCCACTACCCAAAGGCATCATAGGAGAGTTGTTCATTGGGGGTGAGTGTTTGGCGCTCGGCTATTTCAACGATGAAAAATTGACCCAAAGTAAATTCCTGCCCAATCCTTATGCCGAAGGAAGAATCTACAGGACAGGAGACCTGGCCAGGTTGATGGAAGATGGTAACATCGAGTTGATCGGCAGAGTGGATCACCAGGTGAAGATTCGTGGTTTGCGTGTGGAATTGGGCGAGATTGAAAACAGACTCAATCAGTACCAACTACTTCGTGAGTGCGCCGTCCTGGCTGGAAAAGATCCCAATGGTCAGAATTTTATCTGTGCTTTTTATGTCTCAGATAGCGAAGTGGACGCTCAGCAGCTGAAAGATTTTCTTGCGGAAGAATTGCCTGAGTACATGATTCCCGCCTACCTGATTCCCGTAGATCAAATGCCGATTACGGCAAATGGAAAATTGGACAGGAAATCACTCTTTGCACTTGTCAATCATGGTGCGGATGAAGCAGTGGACCGCAACAAGTCAGCCCATGAAGAAGTACTGGCGACTATCTGGGCAGATGTATTACAGCTGCCAGCAGCGCAAATCAATGCTTCCTCTGACTTCTTTGAGATTGGCGGCCATTCTCTGAACGCCACCATCTTGCAGGCCAAGGTGGAGAAACAACACCATGTTGTGATGTCCTTGCGACAGATATTCAGCAAGTCGAAGCTTAGGGATATGGCGACATTGTTGACGGCTGATAGCGTGGACGAGGTGGTGATTACCAGGGTAGCACCACAGCCGTTTTACCCTGCTACCAGTGGTCAGCGAAGGCTTTTTGCCCTGCAGCAGCTGGACGAAACTTCTACCAGTTACAACATCTCAGGCTGTGTTCAGGTCAATGGTGTAATTGACCACCAGAAGGTGAAGTCTGCCATGGAGGCCATCGTGAGGACACAAGAGGCTTTCCGGACAACGTTTACTACCATCAATCACCAGCTGGTGCAGCGGATCACAGACACGGCAGAGGTGACCGTCGACATCATTGTTAGTGAGAAAGAACATATCGGTTTCCATGATTATGTGCGGCCTTTTGATCTCGAAAATGGCCCGCTTTTCCGGGTGAGTATCATCAAGACACCCACTGAATCACTCAACTACTTATTGTTTGACATTCATCATATCATCTCTGATGGGCTTTCTATGAAGTGTATCATCGAAGATTTTATAGTTAGCTATCAGCGTAAAGAGATTGCTTCGCCTGCACTTCAATACAAAGATTATGCGGCATGGTTGCAGTCCGAGGCGTATGGAAAACTATTACAGTCACAGGAACAGTACTGGACACAAACGTTTGAAAATGGTTTTTCCAGACTTGCATTACCGGTAGACTACAAACGCAGTGAGTTGCTGGATGATGATGGTGGAGAAGTGATCAGAACGCTGACAGTGCAGCAATCCGAGGCATTGCAGGCCTTGATGAAGGGAGCAAATGTGACGGCATTTTCAATGTTTATCACCCTGCTGAGCACACTGCTTTCCCGCATTTGCCAGTCAGAAGAGGTGATCATAGGCACGCCCGTTGTCAACAGACCGCATGATGACCTCATGAAGATTGTGGGCTTTTTCACCAACATGTTGCCTATTGTCAACCAGATCGGCCCTGAACAATCATTTTCCAGTCAACTTCAGCAAGTACATCAAAAGGTACTGAGGGCATTGGAAAACCAGCAATACTTATTTGAAGACCTGGTCAACAAAGTAGAACCTCAGAGAAAGCCCGGGCACAATCCCATCTTTGATGTGGTACTTGAGTTTGACAACCTGGACATGCCGGGGCTTACATTGGATAAGGCCAGCGTTGATTTTGTGAGTCAGCATTCGCAAAAATCGAAGTTTGATTTGCTGTTACAGGTTGCTCCTTCAGAGGAATCCTTCAGACTAAGGTTTCAGTACAGAAAGTGCCTTTTTGAGGCATCGACCATCCAGTGGATGATGGACAGTTTACTAGCACTGATAGATGATGTAGTAGCAGAACCTGAGGTTAAAATACATGCACTCAATTCTCACGAAAAGCGCTCCAGTAGTGAACAGATAGAATTCGAATTTTAAGAAAACTACTTACTATCCCATTTGATGAAAAAGACCATTAATTCTATTTCAGAGCAATTCTGGTTGCGTAAATTTTCTGAGCCCGCTGCGGATTATCAGCTGCCGTGGCATGGCACAGACCGTACATTGACAAAAGTCACCAGACAGATTCCTCATGAGACCACCACTGTTGTTCAGAAGGTAACCAAAGGGAATGAGAAGTCTGAGTTTGTATATTTTGCCGCGGCACTGTCAATCTGCCTGTCCAGGTACTGTAATCAGCAGCATGTATTGCTGTGTACAGTAGCTGACGAAGAGTTACTGCCCCTGCAAATCCCTGTTGATGGACAGCTTACCTATCAGGAACACCTCAAGCGAACCGGTGGAATCTACCTGGAAGCACTTGGCTATGCAGATTATGCTTTTGAAGAGTTTATCACCAAACTAAACCGTAGAATCGGGCAGGATCAGTCCGGAGCTTTTAAGAAAGTCTGCTTTACCACAGGCCAGCCACCAGCGTTACTGACTAGTGATTTTGAATTGGTCATCAATCTGCGCAACGAAGGTGCAGACACTTTCCTCGATGTTACTTACCTGGATCACCTGGAACATCGAGCCATTTTTGATGGTTTCATGGACGCTTACCTGTCGCTTATCGGGAATACCAAAGACCACCTTACCACCAGGCTTGATCAAATGCAATTGTTGTCTGAAGAGCAAGTTTACCAGGTGACGGAGCAGTTCAATGAAGGATTTAAGACACATCCTGACACTACTTTTTTGCAGTTGTTCAGCAAGCATGTAGCAGCCAGACCAGATCATACGGCCCTGATCCATCGCGGACAGGAAGTTTCTTATAAAAAACTGGACGAGCAGTCCAATGCTGTGGCTGCCAGGCTGTTGGCAGATGGGATAGCACAAGAAGAAGTCATAGCCATCATGTGTGCAGAAAGCCCCGGGATGATCGTCTATCTTTTGGGTATTCTCAAGGCGGGAGGTTGCTTCTTACCCCTGGATCCGTCTTATCCTGAGGAGCGTATAGCGTACCTGATCTCGGACAGCGGTGCTCAAAAGGTAGTGACCACTGCAGACCTCCAGCATTTCTTTCCCCAAAAGCATCTTATCCTGATAGATGAGGAGATCGAACAGGCGACAGAAGCTTCGCTACCGGAGGTGACTCACAATGACCTGGCTTACATCATCTATACATCTGGTACCACTGGTACCCCAAATGGGGTCATGATTGAACACGGTGCATTGAGTACACTGTGCTGCTGGCACCAGCGTTATTACAACCTGTCACCAGAGGATGTATCCACCAAATATGCTGGCTTTGGATTTGATGCATCTGTCTGGGAGATTTTTCCTGTACTGGGTAGCGGTGCCGGTTTGCTGATTGTTGAAAATGAACATCGGACAGACCTGGAAGCACTCAATGAAGAGTACAAAAAATATGGTGTGACCATCTCATTCTTGCCTACTCAAGTAGGAGAACAATTCAGTTACCTGCCAAACGAAACACTGGAGAAATTGCTGCTGGGCGGTGATAAAGTAAAAAATATCAATGAACAGGCGGGTTATCAGATTTACAATAACTATGGACCTACTGAGAATACGGTCGTAACTACAGCCGGGCTCATCACAAAGAACGAGCGCAATATTTCCATTGGCAAGCCCATTGAAAGTAGCAGGGTTTATGTGCTGGAAGAAGGAAGTCTTCGTTTGCAGCCAATGGGGGTTGCTGGCGAGTTATGTATTTCAGGCAATGCGCTGGCCAGAGGTTATGTGCACAACCAGGAACTCACCGATCAAAAGTTTGTAGAAAACCCTCACCTGCCAGGACAAAAGTTGTACCGGACGGGAGATAAGGTGCGCTGGAAGCCCGATGGTACTGTAGAGTTCCTGGGAAGAATAGATCAGCAGGTAAAAGTGCGTGGATACCGGATAGAGCTGGGGGAGATAGAATATCACCTGATCAACATGCCGGAGATCACCAATGTAGGTGTTGTTTTGAAAAAAGACAGCGCAGGCGAAAACAGCTTATGTGCATTCTATGCTGCCACGGTTGCCCTTGATCAGCAGTTGATCAAAGAAAGGCTGGCAGGTCAGTTGCCCTCTTACATGATCCCACCGCAGTTAATCCAGTTAGACAGCATTCCGGTGAATGCCAATGGAAAAATTGACCTGAAATATTTAAGGGACTATCAACCCGAGCGTACTTTAGAAAAGCCGGTGGTGCTACCTGCCAATGACAGAGAATCGGTGCTGTTAAAAGCCTGGAAGACCGTGCTGGGTATTGAAACAATAGGAGTGGAGGATAACTTTTTTGAACTGGGAGGCGACTCTATCAAAGGTATCCAGATACAATCCAGGTTACTCAGTGATGGCTACAGACTGCAAACTAAGTCCCTTTTTCAGTATCCGACTATCCGGGAACTGGCAGAACGCATAGAAGTAGCTGAAGAAAGCGCATTACAAGGCCCGGTGACGGGGAATGTATTACTTTCGCCCACTCAGATGGAGTTCTTCGCAAACGCTGAGATCGCCCATACCCATTACTCCAACCAGAACGTTGTGCTGGAGTTCGACCGGGTGCTTGAAAAAGAAGAAGTCGAAAGCATTTTTGAACGGTTATTGGATCACCACGATGTACTCAGGTCTGCTTTTACAAAGGACGGTGATCATATTAGTATCAATCAGGCTGATGCGGGAATACGCCCCGTGATTGTGGTCGCGGGCCCCGATGAAGACCTCTCTGAGGTTTATCAGCAGACGCAACAATCGCTTGATATGACAGCCGATACCGTGCTAAAGTTGGTGTTGAGCCGGACATCCACTACCAGTCGGTTAGCCATCATTGCACATCACCTGGTGATTGATGCCGCGTCATGGCAGATACTCCTGGAAGACCTGCATAAACTTTACCTGGACCCTCATGCTGTATTGCCGGCCAAGACGGCCGCCTTTAAAACCTATTCTCATCAACTGAGACAGTACGCGGAGGGTGAGCAGTTACTGGCGCAGGTTCCCTATTGGCAAATGATCGCCTCAGAAGCCAATGGTTTGCCGGTTATTCAGGGGGAAGGCCACCAGACAAATGACAGACAGTCTCTCACCATTTTGAGAGAAATGACCGATCAATTGGTAGGTGCTGCTAAAAATATCTATGGTGCTAAGGTGGATGATTTGCTGCTTGCAGCACTATCCAATGCTGTAAAGGAAACTTTTGGTCATCAAAAGCAAATCATATGGTTCAATGGAGATGGCAGAGCCGGTAACGTGCTGGGATTGGACCTTAGCAGGACCGTAGGCCAATTCTCCTCCTATTTTCCTTTGCAACTTCACAGCCAGTCAGGTGGTTGGGACGATCACATTGTGGAAACGAAAGAAGCGCTCAGGAAAATTCCTGATCACGGCATCGGGTATGGAGTCATTCAGCAGTTGACCGACCAGGAAATTTCAGTGGATAAAGAACAAAACAGCATTGTGTTCAACGCTTTCACCACGTTTGATGGTAACACAATTTCACCTGTTAGACTTATTCATGAAGGTTTAAGCCTGCCCCCTGCAAAGTCAGATGAGAACGCACTTGTTATCAGCACAGAGGTGGTCGATAGCGAATTACGTATTTCATTTGAATATAGCCAACAGCATTATGAAAGCGGGGTTGTCGCAGCACTTGTTGAAAATTATCAGTCTGCATTACATGCGCTTATTGACCAAAGCACCCATAAAAATGCCAGACTTTTCACGCCATCGGACTTTACGTACCCGGCACTTTCCAGAGAGCTGATTGCAAGGTTGTCCGAACTCTTTGACATCGAAGATATTTATCAGCTCAGCCCTGCGCAGGAAGGGATGTTGTTTCATAATAAACTGGAGCAGGAGTCCAATGATTACTTTGCGCAGATTAGCTATGAAATTGAAAAGCCTTTCCGTGAAGACTTAGTAGTTACCGCATTTGAGCAGCTGCTGGCCAGACACGACATACTCCGTACTTCATTTTATGCAACAGATGTTTCAAGACCTATTCAGGTGGTAGAGAAGGTTAGCCGTAGTAAAGTTGAATTTGAAGACATAAGTCAGTTAGACAGTTCAGAGCAACAGCAGTTATTAGCCTCCTTTCTGGTAGCAGATAAAAAGAATGGTTTTGATCTCTTTAATGACGCATTGTTGAGATTGAAAGTCTTCAGGCTTAGTGAAAGTCGCAGTTGTCTGGTCTGGTCTTTTCATCACATCATCATGGATGGATGGTGTCTTGGAATTCTCAATCGCGAGTTCTATCAGTTGTATCAAAACGGGAACAGCGCTGGAAACCTGAAATTGCAGACAGGTAAAGGATACAAACATTTCATTAGCTGGCTGGAAAGGAAGTCTATCCAGGATGCTAAAGATTATTGGGCAAACTATCTTGAAGGGTTCAGTGACCTCACCTACATTCAGCCAAATGCACAAAACGAAGGTGGTTACCGGCTGGAAACGGTAGTGGTTGAGCTGGATAGACAGCACCAAACGAACATGGAGGCCCTGGCTCAGCAGAATAATACAACAGTCGGTACTATTTTGGAATGTTGTTGGGCGATTATTTTAAGTAAGTATACGCATTCGCGGGATGTCCTTTTTGGCAAGATAGTATCTGGCAGACCTCCGGAAATTGACGGAGTAGACAGTATTGTTGGATTATTCATCAACACCATTCCATTACGGGTTTCAGTAGAGGATGATGTGTCATTTTTGACCTTACTGGAGCGCGTACAGGCCAGATTTCTGGAAGGACTGGCCTATCAGCACCTTGGAATTTCTGAGGTCCAAAGACTTTCAAGGCTGGAAAACAATCTTTTCGATCATATTTTCAGTTTCGAGAATTATCCACTTGATGGCCAGTTAATCATTGACAATGAGGCACTCACACTGGAAAATATTCAAACATTTGAGCAGACCAACTTTGACTTCAATGTGGTAGCCATACCAGGTGATACGGTTAGAATTGAGTTTCAGTTCAACGCCAATGTTTATGATTCAGTATTTGTTGAGAATATTGGGAAGAGCTTTAAGTCAGTTCTGGAGTCAGTTGTCACTGCTCCGGATCGCAATATCGGGACATGTGAGTTGGTGAATAATGCGGAAAAAGAGTGGTTGTTGCATACAGTGAACCAAACGGAAGTTCCTTATCCCAATCACCTCAGTTTGCAACAGATCTTTGAGGAGTATTGCCGTCAAAGCCCGGACAGTCTCGCAGCGATTGATAAAAACTGTCAGCTTACCTATGCAGAACTTGACAAGCGGGCCAATCAGCTTGCGCATGCATTATTGGATTTGGGTATTCAGAAGGGTGATTATGTCGCCGTTTGCACTGGAAGAACGGTAGAAGCATTTGTGTCAATGATGGGGATTTTAAAATCAGGAGCGGGTTATCTGACCATAGATCCTGATTTACCTGAGACGCGCTTTCGTTTTATCGTAGAGGATAGTAACGCAAAATGCATAGTGACAGAAACGGATTACCTGGAAAAGGTTCAAAAGTTTGGGCTTCAGCTGCTGAACCTGAAAGGAGATCTAAGTAATTACCCTCAAGACTCACCCGCGATCTACAATTCCGCGTCAGACATTGCTTATGTATGTTATACCTCGGGGTCTACCGGTCAGCCAAAAGGTGTAATGATCAGACATCAGGGGGTGGCAAGATTGGTAAAGAACACCAACTTCATCGATTTTTCTCCTGAAACAAGGATGTGGGCAGTTTCCTCACCTTCCTTCGATGCCCGGACATTTGAGGTTTGGGGAGCATTGTTGAATGGGGGCTGTCTGATAATTTCTGAAAAAGAAGTTTTGCTGGACGCTAAATCTTTCGGGGATTTCCTGCAAACGTATCAGATCAACACGATGCTTTTAGTGACGCCGCTGTTCAATCAGTTGGCGCAATCTGCACCTCATGTTTTTGAACCGCTTGAGCAATTGGTTGTAGGAGGACAGGCATTGTCGCCAAAATATGTCAATATGGTAAAAGCAGAATTGCCAGAATTGAAGATCATCAACGCCTACGGACCCACGGAAAATAGCGTAGTTTCTTCTTTTCATCTGGTAGATCATATTGATGGAGAAATTGTCCCCATCGGACTGCCTATTAATAATTCGAAAGTCTACGTACTGGACAATGCTTTGAAGTTATTGCCCAAGGGTGCAAGGGGCGAATTATATGTTGGTGGTGATGGACTCGCTGTGGGCTATTTGAATGACGAAGTCAAAACCAACCAGTCTTTTGTGGAGAATCCTTACATCCCGGGAGAGATGATATACGCTACAGGTGATATTGTCAGGTGGGGATTGGGAGACAACCTGGAATACCTGGGAAGAAGAGACAACCAGGTAAAGATCAGGGGCTTTAGAATTGAACTGCAGGAAATTGAAAATGCGATCTCTGCTTTCCCGGCAATTGAAGAGGTGTGTGTGATGGTGAAGAAAGGGGATTCGAGATCTGAGAAGCTGATTGCTTTTTTCGTGTCAGATGAAGTAATCACGGTGGGTGATCTCCGAAACCACATCATCGATAAACTTCCCATCTATATGCTGCCTTCTTCCCTGATTCAGGTGGAAGCTTTGCTGAAGTCTAAAAGTGGAAAGACCGATGAGAAGGCTTTGCTATCCAGGTACTATAAGCCTCAGGCTAATAAAAGTCTAAAGCAAAAGACTGGTTCTCCAACGGAGGAGAGGATTAAAAAGGTATGGGAAGACGTCCTGGGTATTGAGGGAATCAATACGGATGATAACTTTTTTGACCTGGGCGGAAGTTCATTAGACCTTATGAAAGTAAGTGATAGTCTTTCCAGGTCATTTAACCTGGAGGGACTTACCATACAAATGTTTAAATACTCCACCATTGATTCGCTCGCATCCTACATCGATAAAAATGCTGGTAGGAGAGAAGCTGTACCAGAGGTGGTGAAATCGGGTAAAGTAACCGAAAAAGTGAAATCAAACAGGGCTCAGCAACGCAAAAAGAGACGAGCAAGCAGGTAATCTGTGCTATTAAATTAAAAAATCTACAAAATGAACGGATCTGAAATTGCAATAATTGGATTGGCCGGGAAGTTTCCTGGTGCTCAGGACATTAAAAGTTTCTGGAATAACCTATGTGAGGGAAAACATGGTTTAAAGTTATTTACAGAAGAAGAAGTAAAGCAAATTACCAATAAACAACTCACTTCTCATAAAGACTATGTGCCATCTGCCGGTGGGTACCTGGATGGCACCTCGTTTTTTGATCATGCGTTTTTCGGCTATTCGCCAAGAGAAGCCCAAATGATGGATCCACAAATGAGGATTTTTCATGAATGTGTCTGGACTGCCCTGGAAGACGCCGGCTACGCAAACCCATCTTATGATGGTCTCATTAGCTTGTTTGCCGGTGCATCTGCCAACCATGGTTGGGTGGAAAAACTCAAAGCATCTGGCAAATTCAATGATCGGGATAATATGTCGATTACGCAATTGATAGACAGGGACTTTCTCACCACGCTGATCTCCTATTCTTTGAATCTCAAAGGTCCAAGCTTCAACATACAAACTGCTTGTTCAACCTCTTTGGTGGCGGTACATCAGGCCTGTCAGGCGTTGCTCAACGGAGAGACAGATATTGCCATAGCCGGTGGTGTAAGCATGGCTTTCGGTTCTGAGAATGGCTATGTATTTCAGGAAGGATCTATCCTGTCTCCCGATGGCTTCTGTCGGGCATTTGATGAAGAGGCAGCAGGTTGTATACAAGGGAGCGGCGCAGGCGTTGTTGTACTCAAATTACTGGAGGATGCAATTGCTGCTCAAGACAATATTTATGCGGTCATTAAAGGAAGTGCGATCAACAATGATGGCAACCGGAAGGTAGGTTTTACTGCTCCGAGTATACTGGGGCAGGCGGAAGTCATCAAACAGGCATTGGAAGTTGCCGAGGTTGAACCTGCAGAGATTGGTTATGTAGAAGCACACGGTACAGGTACCAAGCTGGGAGATCCGGTTGAGTTTGAGGCACTGAAGATGGTCTATGGGAGAGAACCGGGTGAAGGATGTGGTATTGGATCTGTGAAGACCAGTATCGGACACCTTGACGTGGCTGCCGGTGCGGCAGGTTTGATTAAAGCCACACTTGCGCTCCAGCATAAAAAGCTGCCACCGTCACTCAATTTTCAAAAGCCCAACCCGGTTTTGGGCATAGAAAAAAGCCCGTTCTACGTGGTAGATTCATTGAAAGAATGGCAGGGAGATCAGGTAAAAAGGGCTGGTTTGAGCTCATTTGGAATTGGGGGAACCAATTCACACGTCATACTGGAAGAGTTCCAGAAAGTAGCCACTGAACCATCGCATAAGAAAAAGCACCTACTGAAGTTTTCTGCCAAAACAGTTAATTCATTGACTACGTACATGGATGAATTCAAAGAATTCTTATCAGGTACGAGTAGTAAAATAGAAGACATTGCCTACACCCTGGATAAAGGAAGAAAGTCATTTTCGTATCGCAATTACCTCTTGTGTGAGAGCGTGGAGGATGCGATGAAACAAATCAATGAAGACTTTGCATCTGGAATAGCGCAATCCCAGAGAGATCATACAGTCATCTTCATGTTTCCCGGGCAAGGGATCCAGTATGCGGGAATGTGTGGAGAACTATATGAAACGGAAACCACATTCAGAGACAGTCTGGACAATTGCTTTGCGTTGTATGAGCAACTGACTGGCAAAAGCCTGAAGGAAATATGGACTGATGATGTCAATGAGGTCATCAGTCAGACCCGGTATGCGCAACCACTGATTTTCTCCATCGAGTATTCACTTGCGCAGCTGCTGAAGCACTATGGTATTATGCCAAACGTAATGGTAGGACATAGTATTGGGGAATATGCAGCAATCTGTTACGCCGGTGTTTTGGCTCTGGAAGATACCATGAGGATAGTGATCAAGCGGGCCGATTTAATGCAACAATTACCCGGTGGTTCCATGTTGAGTGTGCCATTGAGTGAGGAAAAAGCTTCGCAATATCTGAGTAAGGAGATTTCTCTTGCTGCTGCCAATCATACAAAATCTTCGGTTTTATCAGGAGACAGTGACGCAATTAAAGCATTGCAGGATACTTTGAATCAAAGCGGTATTGCCTCTATCATCATTCCTACTTCGCATGCCTTTCATTCGCACATGATGGAGCCTGTTATGGAGGAATTTGAGCGGTTTATTGCCTCTTTTGAGTTTCATGATACGGACATGACATTGATCTCCAGCATGACTGGAACCGTCATGGAAGCGGATAGGTATGGAAATCCTGCTTATTGGTCTGAGCAGTTGAGGAACACGGTGAGGTTTGCTGAAGCCACAGCAGTGACCTGTGCCTATGAAGCAGCCACGTTCATAGAAGTAGGGCCGGGAAATACACTCATTAACTTTGTGAGGAAGCATGAAGGCTATTCCAAGAAACATCACCTGATACAAACGAGCCCCGCAAATGCAAAGACATCAGGTGCCCTTCACACGTTCTATTCGGCCATTGGGAAATGCTGGAAAAATGGTACCCTCACAGACTTGACAAACTTCTACGAAGGCGAAAACCGGGGTAAAGTATCGCTGCCAACCTATCAGTTTGATAAGATGGATGTGAGCTTTTCCATTGATGAACAACCAACGGAGAAAGCAGCCGTCCCGGATGTACAGTCGCGTGAGAAATGGTTCTACAGCAGGTCATGGGAACAGGTTCCGGAGGCTCCTCTGCAACAGCCACTATCACGAGAAGCGAAATGGCTGGTCATGATAGACCAACAAGAATTACTGGATGAGGTGAAGCACAGGTTGCCAGAAGACCAACTGGTGATGGTTCAGTCAGGTGATCGATTTCTGGAGATATCTCCTCAACACTTCATCATTGATGTAGACTCATCCGCAGACTACGCCAGATTGATACAGACCTTAGATTTGAATGCAGTGCAGGAATTGAACATCATTCATGGACTGAGTTTAAAGCAGGATACCAACATTGGCCTGACTGCTCAGCGTACAGAAACGCTACTGCAAAATGGCTTTTTCAGCATCGTAAATCTGGTGAAAAACCTGGGGTCCAAGCCGGAACAGGTGAATCTGATGATGCTCACCAATAATGTGTTTGAAGTGACGGGAGGTGAGTTACTTTTTCCAGAAAATGCGACCATCGTTTCATTGGCTAAGATTATTCCTTTGGAATACTTAAACATCAAGACCCGCCTTCTGGACATCACCAGTGCAGATTTCAAAAGAAGCAAAACCGTTGTAAGTCATATTTTGAATTACTGGGGGCAAAAGCAAGATAGAATTACAGCATTAAGAGGTAAATACCGGTGGGCACCGACTGTAAAACAGGTGCAAAACATGGATAGTGGCACCCAGAATCTGCTGCAAGATGATAAGGTATATCTGATGATCGGTTTTGGTGGTATGGCATCTTACATAGCACAATCAATTGTGGATCAGGTCAATTCAAAAGTAGTGATTATGCACCGCTCTTCGCTGCCATCGCGGGATTCCTGGGATACCCTTGATTCCGAAACTCATTCGGCGCAATTGATCAGAAAAATTGACGCCATCAAAAATGCCAGAAACGCTCACAATATTCATTTTATCCAGGGTGACTGTACGCACCTGGCGGATGTAAAGGATGTGGTGGCCAAAGCAGAAGAAACCCTTGGAGAAATTGCGGGAGTCATTCATACCGCAGGCGTGATTGACAACGGAGGAGTGATCCACAGAAGAGATAAAGCATCACTGATTAAAGCCATGGCTTCCAAGGTACATGGTTCCATCAACCTGGAGCAGGTATTCAAAGAGAAGGGGCTCGATTTCATGATCTTATTCTCATCAATTGGCAATGAGCTATATGACGAGAAATTTGGACAGAGCGGATACAATGCAGCCAATGAGTTTATGGAATCATACTGTTATTATGAATCCAATGTGGACAGGAAAATTACCATTAACTGGTGTGACTGGAAAGAAGTAGGCATGGCAGTAACAGCTTTGGAGGAGAATTTTGCAGGTAATCAATCTGTGATGGAGGCTTATGAAAACATGTCGATAACCCCCGCTCAAGGTCAGCAGATATTCCATCAAATATGTAAAAGCAGACTTGATAATGTGTTGGTAAGTACGGTAGATCTCATCGAACGTATTAAAAAGCGAGAGGCTGTTCTGGAAGATTATAAGGCATTTGTAGATGCTTATGTAGATCAACAAGATGGGGATCAATTGTCAGATGTTGTGTTCGAATCTACCGGCAATCTTGAAACTGACATTGCCAACATCTGGAAGGATTATCTGGGTTACGATTCAATCGGTAGGTCAGAAAATATTTTCGAGTTGGGGGCGAGTTCTCTTGATGTGGTTCAGGTGAATAACCTGTTCAAGAAACACTTAAATATAGACATTCCTGTGACCACTCTTTTTGAATACAGTACGATTCATGAGCTGGTACAATTTTTAGAGAACGAGGAAGAAGAAAATACCGCACAACCAGAAATAGAAGAACGTATTTCCGCTGGTAAAAACAAGTTAAACAGGCTAAAGCAATTGTCAAAAAAATAAGATAGATGAGCAAAGATCAATATACAGGCTTGGAGATTGCTGTCATCGGGATGGATGGCAGATTTCCCGGGGCGGCCTCAGTTGCTGAATTATGGGACTTACTGAAAGAAGGTAGAGAGGGGATTTCTACCTTTGAAAAAGACGAGCTGATTGCTGGTGGAATCCCGAAGCAATTGGTAGATCATCCCAATTTTGTGGGGGCTAAAGGTATCATAGGGGAAATTGAGAATTTTGACAATGAATTCTTTGGTTATACAGCGAAGGAGGCACAATTGCTTGACCCTCAGGTACGAATTTTCCTTGAGTGTGCCTGGGCGACGCTCGAAGATGCGGGCTATGACCCCCATAGTTATCGCAAAAAAATAGGAATGTTTACAGGTGCCTATCCAAATCTGTATTGGACCATGGGTACCTATCTGTCAGAAACCGGAGGAAGTTTTGGAGATTATGCCAATAAGGACTTACTCAGCACAAGAGTGTCTTACAAGTTAGACCTTACCGGGCCTAGTTATACCTCATTTACAGCCTGTTCCACATCACTGGTCACCATTCATCAAGCTTGTAGAAGTCTTTTGGGTGGAGAATGTGACATGGCACTTGCAGGCGGTATATCCATTGAATTGCCTGAGAAAAAAGGCTATGTGCATCAGGAAGGAATGATCTTTTCAGAGGATGGTCATCACAAGTCATTCGATGATTCGGCAACAGGAGCTGTTTTTGGCGATGGCGTAGGGGTAGTCTTACTCAAGCCACTGGAGGATGCAATCAATGACCAGGACCATATTTATGCGGTGATCAAAGGTAGTGCCATCAACAATGATGGCAACAGAAAAGTAGGTTATACCGCACCAGGCATCAAAGGACAGGCGGCTGTTATTGAGGAGGCACTGCAGGTTGCAGATGTAGACCCTCAATCTGTTTCCTATGTGGAGTGCCATGGTTCGGCCACCAATCTGGGAGACCCCATGGAGGTAGAAGCCCTTACCAAGGTTTTTGGGAAAAGCAACGGTCAAAAAACATGTGCGCTGGGTTCTGTTAAGTCCAACCTGGGGCACCTGAACATCGCAGCAGGGGTGACCGGATTTATCAAGACAGTCTTATCACTGTATCATCAACAATTGCCACCTACCGCTCACTTCCAAAAGATCAACAAGAACATAGACCTGGACAGTACACTTTTTTACGTCAACAATCGGTTGAGGCAATGGGAAAGTGAGAAGACGCGGAGAGCGGGCGTGAGCTCTTTTGGTATTGGAGGAACAAATGCCCACGTTGTATTGGAAGAGTACATTCCTGAAAAACGGTCACAGGCAAGTAAACAGGATCAGGTGTTATTGTTGTCAGCCCGCACCAGCACAGCCCTTGATCAGTATAAAACCAAGCTGGCAAAATACCTGGAAAACACTGAAGCGAGCTTAGCTGATATCAGCTATACATTGACCTATGGTCGACATAGTTTTTCAAATCGTGAAGTGCTGGTAGGCAAGACCAAAGAAGAGGTTTTGGAACAATTGCTGAATGATGACCCCGATCAGACTCAGAGAACTGCGCTGGGGGATGAGCCACATGCTAAAATCATTTTCATGTTCCCGGGGCAAGGTTCACAGTATGTCAACATGGGCAAGGACTTGTATGAAGAATTTGGCGTTTTTCGACAAGAGATGGACAAAGGGTTTGAATTGCTGTTGAGGTTACTGAAGATCGATTTCCGAAGTATTCTTTATACATCTGATACAGAAACCGCTTCTCAAATCAATGATACCCGTTATACGCAGCCCATCCTGTTTGTTTTTGAGTATGCCATGACGCGTCTCATTCAGAGCTTTGGTGTACAGCCTGACCTGATGATCGGGCACAGTTTTGGGGAGTATGTGGCAGCCTGTATATCAGAAGCCATTTCATACGAAGAAGCGCTACAACTGGTCATTAAACGAGGAGCGCTGACTTCCTCTCTGCCGCATGGTGAAGGGGGAATGCTGGCGGTCACCATTGACGAATCCGAGTTGTTGAAAATAAAACCTCCCAACCTGGATATCGCTGCGGTGAATAGCAATAAATCATGCGTTGTATCCGGAGTACATTCCGACCTCAGTGCACTGAAAGAGATTTTGGTGGAAAAGTCCATCCGATTCAGAGAGATGAAAATCTCACATGCCTTTCATAGCAGGATGATGGACCCTGTGGTGTCATCATACCAGCAGGAAGTGGCTAAAGTGAACTTTGTCAAGCCCAAAGTTCCGTTTTTGTCAAATCTGACCGGAGAGCTAGCCACCTTTGCTGAGATTAAAACCCCGGAATATTGGGCAGATCACCTGCGCCATACGGTCAGGTTTTATGAAAATGCAAAAAATATTTTGAGTGACAGTCAAAATATCATCATTGAAGTGGGACCCGGGAATACGCTGACTACGCTGGTCAATCAGACATCGTCACCAGATCAGGCTGATAAAATCCTGAATTTGGTCAGGCACCACAACGAAGTGTCAAATGATCTTCGATACCTGTTGACCCGTTTAGGTCAGTTATGGGCCAATGGAGTGGAAGTAGATTGGAAATCGATCTATTCAGACAAAGAAGCCCAAAGAATCAGCATGCCAACCTATGCTTTTGACAAGCATCATTTCTGGTTGAAAAAGCCAGATCTGCTAGGTAAAATAGAGAAGCTTAAAGCCGGTGAACTTGATGAAAAGCCACAGAGTGAGGCTTCAAAATGCGCCTGGAATTACCAGCCACTCCCATCAGCGATTCGCAACAGGGAAAAGGAGTTGGCAAAACCTACTGTGATCATTTCTGATGATAACCAGTTCTTCAATGTGCTCAACAGAGACCAACAATATCCTGCTCAACAGCTGATAAATGACTATCACCAATGGAGTTGGATTGATGAAAAAATGACGGCCAACAGCGGCGAAGAAGGACTACGGATTATCTATGTTGCCCCTGCTATTGGAGATGAACCATTGCTCCTGCCATATATTGAATCTTTTCAAAAACTGGTGAAGAAAATCAATCAACATAAAAAGACGATAGACCTGCTAGTCGTAAGTAATTCCTCTACAGACATTGAATTCATCGCAGGAACTAATCACTTGTCAGGGCTATTGCATGCAATTGCTGAAAACCTCCTTGAGCATAAAGCCCATTACAAGCGGATAGAATATCATCGCATGGCTACCGGAGACTTTAACAGTTTTGTGAGTAAAGAGGATGAGATGTTCCTCAACGAACTGTTGTCCATGGAAGATGATTTTGTTTGGTTACATCATGCAAGCCGATACATCAGGAGCAAGAGTCCGATCCAGGTAACCAGCCCTGACGACATCGGGCATTATGATTTATTCGTTGGTGATCTGCAAGACACGGCCATTCAATTATTGGAAGATCAGGATGCAAGGGTTGATCAAACAGCGTGGATCCCGACAGGTTTTTTCCCAGGTCTTGATACAGCACTTGAATCGGACAGCTTTAATGAGCAGTTTATTCACTACAGAGAAGGCTTGAGAGATGATACCTTTGATATAAAGGCTGACCTAAAAAATATATTAAGCACCAATAACCGAAAGCAAAGTACAGAAGAAAGAGAAGCGTTGAATGTACTTCATGAGCTGGGTATTTTGGCATTTTGTGAGTACTTGTCTCAGGGAGGTTTACTATTTGAGGCAGGGCATACCATTGAGAAACAGACTCTTATAGAGAAACTGGCTATCCAACCCAAGTTTTTGCCGCTATTAGAATATGCCATTCACATTTTGAGTAAAGAAAATATGCTCACTGTAGCGGAAGGGCAGATTGAAGTACTGAGAACGGTTGATTTACCTGGCAGAAAAGAGGAGATTGAAGGTCGGATGGAATCAGAATATCCGTCACTATTGCCTCTGAAAAGTCTGACAGAACATTGCCTGGAACATTATTACAAGGCATTGTCAGGAGAGGTTTCTGCGATAGGGGTCTTATTTCCAGGTGGTAGTTCCGAAATGCTGGACAAGGTCTCAGGGAGTGCTGCGCTTTCTTCTACTTCAGAAGACTTATTTAAGAAGATTAAGCAGCTGATTTCGCACTACATGTCTCAACGCTCATTGAACAGGCCTTTTAGGATTTTAGAGGTAGGAGCAGGCAGAGGCGAACTCACAAAGCATGTCATATCAACCCTGGCTGATTTTGAGGTTGAATACACCTTTACTGACATTGGGCAAACCTTTCTGATTGCAGCCAAAGAAAAATTTGAGGGACAATTTTCGAATGTTCAGTTCTCCTTGCTGGATATTACGAAAGACCCGATTGCTCAGGGATATGAGCCGTTTCATTATGACCTGGTGCTGGCCTATGATGTGATTCATGCGACGGCGTCACTGTCTAATGCGATTGCCAACGCCAGTAAGTTGCTGGTGCCCGGTGGTCTGCTGTGTTTATTAGAAAACATCCTTGACCTGCCCCTCACCAATTTTGTCTGGGGATTAGCGGATGGCTGGTGGTCATTTGAAGACAAAGACATCAGAAAGCATTCGCCTTTGGTTGCGAGTGAAACCTGGGTGAATCAACTGCAACATCATGATTTTCAGTTTGTCGCAAGTACTAACATACTCAATGACACTGATCTGGCAGACCATGATTTATTTGTGGCTCAAACCATGCAGTCTCCTGAATATCCGGGTTTCATTGACACCATGAACGAAAAATACCAGAGGGAGCTGGAGTTGGAGCGCACCTTGCTTGCTCAGGTACAAAAATTACAGGAGAGGGGCAGCCTGCTGGTTAGTTTGCCTAAAGAGCAGCAGTCAGCGAGTATCCTGGGTGATGCGCTGCTACAAAAAGAGACTAAGACGAAGACGATCTTTTACCAACCTGCGTTGAATGCCAGGTGGTCGCAAAACATGCAGGATCTGAATGTTTTAAAACAGCATGCCATCAAATGGGGTGCCGAAAGCGTAACGATTTTACTCAATGACCAGGAACCTGCCGGGAGCCTTGAGAAAAGTCTTTTGATTCAGAGTATCCATCAATTTGTTAATTTCTCTAACCAATCAACCAACATTGTCTGGGTATGCGTAGATGCAGTTTCCGACACGTTGCGGCAAAAACAGCTGGGTGATGAGCGGGAAGCCAAGATTGTAAAGCTACTGGCGGGAGCACATGACCTGTCTGGTGTCATACACTTCAATGAGGCATACAATGGTGAAAGAAACCCGGATCAACTTCATGACAACTTGCCATCGGAAAAGGCCCACACCGCGGCCAATCCATCTTTGACTGAAGATGAAACCTTGTCTAAGATGTTGGGAATCTGGCAGGCAATATTTGGGAAGGAAGAAATTCTCCCAGATGCAAATTACATGCAATTAGGTGGTGATTCCCTGATGATGGTTTCTACGATTGCCATGATTGAACGAGAGTTTCAGGTGAAAATACTGGTCAAGGAGTTTTATGAAAACCTGACAGCAAGAAAACTATCAAAATTGGTGAAGAGTAGAAACTCGTCTGCGGTTACAAAGATTGCTTCTGCAAAAGAACAAGCATACTATGCTACTACGGATGCTCAGCAGGCCATGTTTTACATACAAATGCTGAATCCTGACAGTACTTCCTACAACATTACGCAAGTCATTGAGCTCAAAAAAGAGGTAGATGAAGAGCGGTTGGAAGAGGCGATTATCAAGGTGATTGCGAAGCACGAAATCCTTAGAACAAGTTTTGAGATTACTGAAGGCAAGGTGGTTCAGGTGATCCAAGAGCAACCGCAGCTCATCTTCAGGCATGAAGTGGATCAGTCACAAAACCTGAAGGAAGTAATTGAAGACCTGATCAAACCTTTCAAACTGGTCAAAGAAATTCCATTTCGAATGAACCTGTTCAAATGGCAGGAATCCATCATCCTTTTAATGGATATACACCATATCAACTTTGACGGTATTTCCATAGAAGTATTTAAAAATGATTTGCTTGGTGCTTATCAGGGAATCGATATCGGAACACCTGAATTGCAATTCAAAGACTTCTCAGAGTGGCAACAAACAGATGAGTTCCAGGCCAGGCTTGATAGTCAGCTGAGTTATTGGGTTCAGAAATTTGAGCAACAAGTAGAAGATGTCAATTTACCGTATGATTTTGATCATCAGGACATGGTCAAAGGGACAGGGCATCATTTCTCTTATCATTTGCAAAGCGAATTAAGCAAGCACATTGTACAGCAGGCCACCGAAACCAACGCCGGACTATTTAATTACCTGTTGACTGCAGCATTTATCCTTATTCACAAGTATAGCCAACAGCGTGATTTGGTCATTGGTACAGGCACGCAAGGGAGGAATTTCCCCGGACTGAGAGAGGTGATGGGGAATTTCGTCAATACGGTAGCGTACCGGGTTGAGGTGAAACCGGAATTAAGTCATCGCATGCTCCTGGCAGAGGTTAAAAACACGGTGAATGAAGGATTAGAAAATCAAGATTATCCATATGAGCAACTTGTTTCAAAGCTTCCCTATAACGAAGGGAAAAAAGACAAGTCCCTTTTCAATGTAGCACTGACGCTGGTGACTAAAAGCCTTGTTGATCAGGAGATTAAGCAGGACAATGAGTTGGTCAACAGTTTCATAGAGTTCTATGATGATACCTACAAGTTTGACCTTGATTTCAATGCGATTCAACATCATGATGACCGCCTTGAAATATTGATGGAATATGCCTCTTCACTTTTTGCGGAGGCTACGATTAACAAGCTGTTAGAACACTATGAGGAAGTGTTGAGACAGGTCACACAAGACCAGGACATTTTGGTCCGGGATATTGTCCTCAGTGGATTGTCTGTTGAGGGGCAATCCGATGAGCAACCAGCAGATAGTCAAAGCAATAACGCTAAGAAAGCATTTACAGAATCTCTGTTTAGTCACAGATTTTAAAAACTTCAAATTACGATGAGCCAAAACGAAACCATAGCACCTGCAAGTGCTTCTAACACTAAAAAACAATCAGATAAACATGCGACTGGCCTTACCTGGCGTCAGACCGCATCTTATTTGAGTAATCTAAAGGAAGTTCAGACCACTACCTGGCGGCTGACAGATGTCAATCATCAAAAAGTCATGGGTATCACAGACGGTGCAGCTCCCAGGGTATTTAGTTGTATGACTGCCATGCTTGGGATTTTACTAAGCCGCTATGCGCAACAAGATCAATTCTACCTACACCTGGCAGACCTGGAAGGGAAGAAGAGTACAGACATCGTACCTGTATTGTTCGCTCCAGGTGCGTCTCTGAGTCTCAGACAATACCTTAATGAGACACAGGAGAGCCTGGCAAAAAGTTATTTGTCTGGTGATGAAGCAAAGTCTACCGCTACATCCTCCAATACCTATATCACTTCCGTTCAGTTGCACCCGGGATCTGCCCCCGATGCCACCTATGACCTGGCTTTTACCATTGATTTGTCTGCAGAGCAGAATATCTCTCTTGCAGTACAGTACAATCCACAATGCTTTCAGGACACTTTCTTGAGACGTGCTGAGCGGCAACTCAACAGGTTGATGGAAGCACTGGAAGACATGTCTGGCCTCATTGGCGAGATGGAGATATTGCCCGCTGAAGAGCTCAGTATGCTGGAGGCTTTCAATCATACCTCGGTGGATTATGCCACCAGCTGCACAGTTGTGGACATGATACGCGAGGCAGCGCAACAAAGACCAGATGCAATTGCAGTGAGTTTCGAAGGCGAATCAATTACCTACAGAGAATTGGATCAGAAGACAGATGCTGTAGCTGCTTACCTGATTGAAAAAACAGCACTTGCCAAAGGCCAGGTGGTCAGTGTGATCTCCAATAGGTCTACTGATTTCATTGTGGCCATTCTGGGTATTATCAAAAGTGGTGGCGCTTATCTCCCCATTGACCCTACTTATCCCAAAGAGCGCATAGAGTACATGCTCACCAAGTCGGAAAGTAAGGCGTTGATGGCGGACTCGGCTTTGCTTTTTGACTTCGATTCCTTCCAGGGCGAGCTCTTTGCAATGGATTTACAGCTTGATATGTTGGAAGAAAAGCAAGTAGAAGTGCCATTACAGGCTGATGACCGTGCCTATGTGATCTTTACCTCTGGTAGTACCGGTAAACCAAAGGGTGTGATGGTCAGTCATGGTGCTTTGCTCAACCTTGTCAATTGGCATTGCAGAACCTTTTCAGTCAATGAAAACAGCCGGGCCACAGCAATCGCCAGCACCGCTTTTGATGCTTCCGTATGGGAGGTATGGCCCTACCTGGCCGCAGGTGCACAAATGTTTCCAGTCAATGATACCGTGAAGATGAATCCCAAAGAACTGGCTGGTTTTCTGGACAAGCATCAGATTACGCACACTTTCATTCCTACACCCATGCTGATGGAGTTTGGTAATCAGGGATGGGAAATCAACCCTGCTACTTATGTATTGACAGGTGGAGACGAGCTCAAATCCACGGCTTCCGAACTACCTCGGGTAGTCAATAACTATGGCCCGTCAGAATCTACGGTGGTGACCACCTCTGTGACTATTGACGAAGTGAGTCCTGACGCTGAAATTCCCATCGGGAAGCCAATAGATAATATCAAAGTTTTCATCATGGATCATCATCGCCGTCAATTGCCTGTGGGTGTGATGGGTGAAATCTTTATAGCCGGAGCAGGATTGGCCGAAGGGTACATCAACGACCCGGAGTTGACTGATGAGAAGTTTGTCACCTTCGCTGATGGAACCAGGGGCTATGCTACCGGAGACCTGGGCGTCTGGAGAGAAGACGGACAAGTTTTGTTCAAAGGCCGTAATGACAGTCAGGTAAAAATCAGAGGTAATCGCATTGAGCTGGAAGAGGTAAGAAAAAAACTACTGACGGATTCCCGCATTCGGGATGTAATCGTACTCAAGCGTTCTGCAAGCAAAGGAGGTGATCAGCTGGTATGCTTTTACACATCAGATCAGGAACTGGCAGACAATGCGCAGGTTGGGATCCTGGAGGGCAAGCTTCCAGATTACATGATTCCGTCTGTCGGAATGCAGGTAGCAGAATTTCCTATCAACCACAATGGGAAAATAGACAGGAAAAAACTCTTGTCCCTGATTGAAGAGGCTGCTGCCGATGGGCATAAAGAAGAATTGAGCGAGGACCTTCAGAAGATGACAAGCGTCTGGAATGAAGCCCTTGACCTAAAAGATATCAAGTCTGATGACAACTTCTTCTCCGTAGGAGGGGATTCCATCAAGGCAATACGCCTGGTATATGCTGTCAATGAAGGGTTTGATTGTGACCTCAAGTTGATGGACATCTTCAAAAATGATACACCGGCTAAACTACTGCAGTTCCTGGATGTACAGGTAGCAGGCAACGACGGTGTAGACCTTACTGAGGCAGTAGAAGCAACGGTTAAGGCCAAAGCGTCTGCTTATCTGGCGCAGAGAAATGACCGGGCAGAGATTGCCGATGTCTATCCGGTGGCAGATATCCAACTGGGAATGCTCTATCATGGCCTCTATAGTGAGGTGGATGCTACCTACCACGATCAGATATTGCATCAGGTAAAATACCGGAATTTTGATCCGGTGCGCATGAAGAAAGTACTGGAGCTGATGACGGCACAACATCAGATTCTCAGAACGGCATTTGATCTGACAGACCTGGAGAATCCACTGCAGATTGTCATGAAAAAGGCTGCTGTAGAATACATTCACCATGATTTTTCGAGTCTAAGTCAGGAGGAAAAAGAAGCGTCTGTAAACCAAATGCTGATAGATGACCGTAAGCGGCCATTTGACGTCAGCGAGCCAGGACTGTGGAGGCTTTTGACAGCAGACGTCGGGAATGATATGGTGGTGGTATTGCTTGTTTGTCATCATGCCATCATTGATGGGTGGAGTGATGCGACCTTCAGTACGGAACTGAACAACCTCTACCAGCAGCTGGCCACTGAACCTGATTTTGTACCTACGCCATTGCAGAGCAAGTACAGAGATTATGTCATCAATGAGTTGATCGCCAAGCAAAACCAGACAACACTGAATTTCTGGAAAAATGAATTCCAGGACTTTCAACGAAACAGTCTCATCTTTGAACTCAACGATGAAGGAGCAGAGGGCAAAGTCTACAACAGGGAGTTCGAAAGTGGCCTCAAAGAGGAGTTGGTCAATTTTGCCAGTGCCCATCAGATGAGTCCGAAAGTGGTATGCCTTGCAGTATACTTGTATGTCATCAATCGTTTCAGTGTGAGTAATGACCTGGCAATTGGTTTGCATACACATAACCGACCGTTGCACCCTGATAGTCAGAAAGTACTGGGATGCTTTTTGAATTCTATTCCATTCCGCATTACGGTGGAAGAGGCACAAAATTGGTCAGAATATGTGACTGGGGTCAATCGCAAGTTTACCGAGCTGACTGCTTTTAATAACCTGTCGTTGATGGAGATTTCCAAACTGCACAGCGCCGATAAGTCAGCAGATTTTGAAAACCCATTCTTCGATTCACTCTTTGCTTACCTTGATTTCCATGTCTACCAAAACCTGGAAAAAGAAGACAGTTTCTCTGAAACCTTCGGCAAGCAAGAGGTAGATGCCAATGGCCAGGGTGTCAACAATACTTTTCTCAATTTCATTGTCAATACCACGCTGGATGATTTTAACCTGCTGATTTTCTACCGCAGTACGCAGATCGATGATGAACTCATCACTCACATTGCTGATCTTTTTGAGAATAGTCTGAAAAACCTGATCAACAACCCGAGTGCTTTAATCGACGACTCTAAAGACAACACCGGTAATCCAACTTCCGGAGCTGTAGACGAAGGTGAAATTGAATTTAACTTTTGATCAATAGGTATCGCACCATTATAAAAAAACCGCAATCTGTATTATGGAGACAGTAAAAAAATCCACGCTGACCGAGAGGCTGATCGCCTACAAATCAGATGATGCATCACGGAAATTCTGGGAGGGGTATCTCCCGGAAGAGATCGATGAGGTGCGTTTTTCTGATTATCAGGAGATCGGTTTGGCTGACCGGGGCATGGCCCAATATCATTTTACGTATTCACCGGAGACTACTCAACTGGTCGGTAATATATGCCGTAATTTTAAGTCCTTTCAGGTTTTCATGAATGCCAGCATATCCTTACTGGTTTATAAGCTAACCGCAAAGACCCAATTGGTCATAGGTAACCACGTGGAGACCTCGCTCAACGACATCCTTCCTGTGAGCGTAGCAGTTGATCCGAAGATGGCCTTTTCATCTTTCATTTCAACGCTTGCAAAGAGCTATCAGGAGGCTTTGAGTCATGGAAATTACCCGGTGGCATTATTGCACGAACAAAAAAACGGGAAAGAAAACGCATTCTTCAATATAGGATTGCTTTTCAATGAACAGCCAGATTTTGAAGATCACCATCCGGAATTGGCCTTCAGGTTCAATTATGCGACCGACGGAAGTCCATTGCAATGCACTATCACACTGGATCAATCCATTTATACTGCTGATTTTGCCAATTTACTATTTGCTTCATTAGACAGTTTATTGATCAATGGGCTTACGGATGTAAAAGCACCTGTCGAGTCCATCGGATTGCTGAATAAAGACCAGGAGGCACGGATCAATTCAGCACTCAATACGACCAAAGTACCCTATCCTGCTGACACTACAATAGCTGCTGAGTTTGACAGGGTCGTGGACCAATTCCCTGACCGCATTGCGCTGACTAAAGGACGGGAACAACTGCGCTATCGTGAGTTGAGTAGGAAAGTTGATGTCATGGCAGCTCATTTGCAGGCAACAGGAGTGCAGGCAGACTCGCGGGTGGCTGTACTGATGGAGATGAGCATAGAATATATCATTACCATTCTGGCCATTCTCAAAGCAGGCGGTAGTTATGTGCCAATGGCTGTTTCCAACCCATCGGCACGTACTTTGGAGTTGTTGGAAGACATCGACCCCCGGCACTTGGTCATACGGCAAACTGATGCGGAAAAAACAACGCCAGTTGTGGCCTCCGCGGCATGCCAAACGATCGTTTTTGAAGAACTGGATTTTGGAGTCGCGGCACTGGAAGTACAGCAGCAAGCAGGTCAGGAGGCCTATATCATGTTTACTTCTGGATCTACCGGTAAACCCAAAGGCGTACAAATCCCTCATAAAGCGGTCTTGCGGTTGGTCAAAAACACCAATTTTGTGTACCTCGATGAGCATACCAGGACACTGCTGACCGGTGCTTCTACTTTTGATGCGACCACTTTTGAGATATGGGGCTGCCTGCTAAATGGCGGTAATCTTTGCCTGGCAGATCAAAGACAATTGCTGGACAGTGATGAGTTCAGGAAGCTTTTGGATGCCCACGAGATCAATACCCTTTGGCTTACTTCACCCTTGTTTAATCAGCTGGTGGATCAAAGCAAAGACAATCTTTTTGCGACGGTGAAATACCTGATAGTGGGAGGAGATGTACTTTCGCCTGAACATATCCACAGGGTCAGGGCACAGAACCCGGCTATCACTGTAGTCAACGGTTACGGCCCCACAGAGAACACTACCTTTTCAGTCACTACTGAGGTAGATGACCGTCATCAGGATACCATTCCATTGGGAAAACCGATTAATAACTCTACGGCCTACGTATTGGACCATGATCTGAAAATGGTGCCCAGTGATATCTGGGGAATATTGTACGTGGGGGGGGACGGTCTTGCAAACGGTTACCTTAACCAGCCAGCCCTCACTGATCAGAAATTTATCCCCAACCCATATGGGCCTGGAAAGCTTTATAAAACAGATGATGTTGTCAAGTTGGGAGCGGACTTGTCCATCATCTTCAAAGGTAGAAATGACAATCAGGTCAAAATAAGAGGGTTTAGAATAGAAACTGGTGAAATAGAACACCACCTCAAATCTCACCCTCAGGTAAACAATTGTCTGGTGAAACCGCATGGACAGGGAGCTGCCAAAACACTCCTTGCTTACTTTACTGCCGACGAAACATTGTCATCAGAAGAACTGAAGCAATACCTGGCCACCAGGGTGACCGAATACATGGTGCCATCTTACTTCCTGCAACTGGATAAATTTCCATTGACTCTCAATGGTAAAGTAGATCACAAATCGTTGCCTGCACCAGCCAGTCAGGAAGGTGCTGCAGCCAACGCAGTATTGACCAAAACCGAGCAGGAATTGGCTACTTTGTGGTCGGGGATATTAGGGCTTCCTGCGTCAGAAATCACAGCAGACAGTGACTTCTTCGAGCTGGGAGGACACTCGCTCAGTGCCATGTCATTGCTGTCACAGGTACAGCAACGCTTTGCCGTGAAAATATCTATTGAGAAACTATATGGTGCGGCAAAGCTACAAGTCCTCGCAGGACTACTGGAGGAAGCGGGACCCGTAGAAAAACTATTGAAGATTCCGCAGGCAGATGCTTCAAAAGACTATTATGAAGTCTCTTCGGCACAAAAAAGGATGTTCATCCTGCAGCAGCTGAGTCCTGAAAATATAGCCTACAATATCACTACACACAGCGTATTGCCGCAGGACATGGATCTGGTCAGGATGAAGGAGTGTCTGCATCAGATACTGGAAAGACATGAAAGCTTCAGGACAAATTTTGTAAAGAAGTCAGGCAAGGTATATCAGGTCATTGCCTATGATGTGGCTGTGACGGTCCAGGAGTTTGCAGGTACCGAGCCGGATTGCAGAAATTTTATCAAAGATTTCACCAGACCATTTGATCTCACGAATGAACCTTTGGTACGGTTGGCGATTGTCAGGCCCGAAACTGGACCGGTTATCCTGGCGATGGACATGCATCATATCATAGCAGATGGTGTCAGTCAGGAGCTGTTCCTCAAAGAATTCAATGAGCTGTATCAAGGAAAAACGCTGGCTGCCAGGTCTGAAATAACCTACAAGGATTATGCAGAGTGGCAAAACACCACTGAATATCAGGAGAGCCTGGTAGCAGACAAAGCGTACTGGCATCAGCAGTTGGCTGAAGAAATACCAGATTTGGGGTTGGCCACTGATCACTCCCGGCCTGTAGTAAAAGGCTATGAGGGCGATGTGATCACTTTTGACCTGGAAGGCCAGCAGCTCACTGCGCTGCGCCATCTGATGAACAAGTCAGGCGTTTCCTTGTCTACCGCGATGATGGCACTGTGGTCTGTGACAGTTTCAAGGTTTGCCAAATCCCGAAAACTGATCGTAGGAATGCCCGTATCAGGCAGGAGCCATTACCAACTTGAGCAGGTAGTGGGCATGTTTGTCAACATGCTGCCTGTTAAGTGTGATGTTGAAGCGACAGATACGTTTGAAGCTTTCCTGACAAAGGTAAAGCAGACCATTGCAATAGGTCTCAGTCATCAGAACTATCAATTTGAAGACCTGCTGGACGACCTTAATGTACCGAGAGATACTAGTAGAAATCCCTTGTTTGATGTTTCGCTCAATGTATTGAAATCAAGTGCCTCCTGGGAGATGTATCAGCAGGAAGCTGCAGGCAAAGGAATTGTGGAGACGGTGGGTGTTTCAAAGTTTGACCTCACACTCAACGTAGTGGAGTTTGATAGTGGGTGCGCCTGTGAGATTGAGTTTGCCAAAGAGTTGTTTGAAAAAGCCTCTGTCGAAAAATTCAAAACAGCCTTTTTGAAACTATTGGCGACGGTTTTGGAAGACAGCACACACACTCTGGGTGAGATTGACCTGCTTTCGGATAAAGAACATCAACTGGTGCGTCAGGACTTCAACAGTTATCAGTTGTCCTACGAACAGGAGCCTGTTACTACCCATTTGAGACGTCAGAGCCAGGAAGATGGAACGGCAGTTGCCGTATTGGATAGCAACGGTGCTTTGTCCTATGAGTCTTTGCGTCAAATGGCGACCCTGGTAGCGCAACAACTGCTGTCGGTGGGTATTACCAAAGGAGAAGTGGTAGGCTTGTCTATGACTAGCAGCAAAGAAGTAGCAATAGCCATGTATGGTATCATGATGGCAGGTGGGCAGTTCATGCCTTTTGATCCGGATCTTCCGCTGGGTAGGGTAGAGAACATGTTGCAGCAGGCCGGTGCCACCTATGTGATCAGTGATGGAGGAAATGAAGCGCTGGCGACAGTGGCCAACCTCCTGAGTATCTTGGCACTGACGGATGACTCAAAAGCAGGGACGGAAATAAGCCATCAGGAACTACCTGAACTCACGTTGTCGGATGCGGCTTATGTCATCTTTACCAGTGGGACTACAGGTGTTCCCAATGGGGTACAGGTAAGTCATGGCGCATTGCTCAATTTATGTGCATGGCATTGTGACTACTACCAGGTCACTTCAGGCGACAGAGCTTCCAAATATGCCAGCCTGAGCTTCGACGCTACCGTCTGGGAGATTTTTCCATATCTGTACAAAGGAGCATCACTGTATTTTTCGGACCCTAAGGACAAGTTTGAGCTGAAAATACTCAACGAAAAATTTGAGGAGAATGAAGTATCAATTGCCTTTTTACCGACTCAGATAGGCGAGAAATTCACAGAGCTGTCCAATCAGACACTGAAGAAATTGCTCCTCGGGGGAGATAAACTGAAACAGGTGAGCTTCCAAAATGACTATCGCATTTACAATAATTACGGCCCTACAGAAAACGCAGTAGTGGCTACAGCAGGGGAGGTGCTTGAGGGAGAAGACAGTATTTCCATCGGGCGACCCATCGCCAATTGTGAAATGCTGATACTCTACCCGGAATTTGATCAGCCCACACCCGTGAATGTAATTGGTGAGCTATGCATCGCTGGGGCAAGCCTGGCAGACGGCTATATCAATAATGAGCCATTGACTGCGCAGTCTTTTGTCCCCCACCCATTTCGCAAAGGCGAACGTATGTATCGAACCGGTGACCTGGGCAAGTGGTTACCCAACGGTGAGATTGCATTTGTCGGGCGTGGCAATGACCAGGTGAGCATACGTGGTTTCCGAATAGAACTGGGTGAGATTGAACAACAGATTGCTCAAATGCCTGAGGTGGAAGAAGTGGCAGTTGTCTGCAATAATGCAGAGAGTGATAACCCACAGTTGTGCTGCTATTTTACTGCTGCTCAGGACATAGACAGTGAGGCAATCAACCAACATCTGATTGGTAAAATACCAGGGTACATGATGCCCAACTACGTGATGAAACTGACGGAAATGCCCGTCAACACGAGTGGAAAAATTGATAAGTCCCGTTTGCCGGAACCAGCATTTAAAAAAGTAGTTTTTGAACTGCCGGCAAATGAAGTGGAGGAAAAACTAATCATGATCTGGTCTGATTTACTCAGCATGCCCGCCGGAGAAATCAGTACCCGGCAAAACTTCTTTGAGATTGGAGGTAACTCTATGAAGGTCCTCAACTTGAAAGACAGAATTTTTGAAGACTTGCGGGTGGACATACCGGTGGTCTCATTGTTTGAGTTTACGACCATTCAGTCGCTGGCTGTCCATCTGACAGACCGGGAAAAAGAGGAAGCAGCCGAACTGGAAAGGCTGGAAGAAATGGAAAGAGACTCACTTGAGGTATTAGATGAAACCCTTCAAAACCTCAACTTCGAATAATAGATCTGATCATCAACAGTATATAAAAAATTGAAACACAATGAGTAAAGGATTAAACACTGGCCTGGAAGTCGCGGTCGTGGGGATGGCGCTTAATTTTCCGGACGCAAAAGATCAAAGAGCGTTCTGGAAAAACCTGCAGGATGGCAAAGAATCGGTACGATTTTATTCAGACGAAGAGTTGGCTGAAGCAGGCGTAGATCAGGCAACCATTAATCATCCGGACTATGTACCCTCAGCAGGCTCGCCCATTGAAGGGAAAGAAAATTTTGATGCCTCTTTTTTTGGCTATACCCCTGATGAAGCCATTCTGATGAATCCCCAGACCAGGTTGTTTCACGAGGTAGTCTGGTCAGCGCTGGAAGACAGCGGTTATGCCGTAGCCGACTATCCGGGAAGGATAGGACTTTTTGCAGGATCTTCAGATAGTTTTTACTGGGATGCCTTGGTGGAATTGAGTGGTGAAGGAAAGCATATCGGAAGGTTTGCTTCCATGCAGCTCTCCAGTAAGGACTTCCTGACCACCAAAGTGTCACACAACCTGAACCTGAAAGGGCCGAGCGTACCTGTGCAGACAGCTTGCTCTACCTCGCTGGTGGCGGTACACATGGCAGCCAGGTCTTTGCTGTTGGGTGAATGTGAAATGGCTGTTGCAGGTGGCGTTACCGTAACTCCTGCATCGGATACCGGTTATACCTATCAGGAAGGTATGATCCTGTCAAAAGATGGACATTGTCGCACTTTTGATGCCAATTCATCGGGAACAGTTGGTGGAAACGGCGCTGGCGTGGTCGTCTTGAAAACATTGAAAAAAGCATTGGCTTCCAATGATCAGATTTATGCGGTCATCAAGGGTAGTGCCATCAACAATGATGGTAACCGCAAGACCGCATTTACAGCCCCCAGTATCAGAGGACAGGCTGAAGTGATCCGTTCAGCAATTAACTTCAGCAGGATCAAACCAGAGTCAGTAGCCTATGTGGAATGCCATGGCACCGCCACAGAGTTGGGTGACCCTATCGAAACAGAAGCACTCAAACAAGCTTATGGCAATACTGGCTGCGCACTGGGAAGTGTCAAGTCCAACCTTGGCCACCTCGATTCTGCCGCAGGAATTGCCGGGTTTATTAAAGCGGCACTCTGTCTGCATCATAAGCAGCTGGTACCGAGTATCAATTTTAACCGGTTGAACCCAAAAATACAGCTGGATGATACGGGCTTCTACGTCAATACCACTTTGAAAGACTGGGAAGCCAGCGAGAGCCCCAGAAGAGCCGGGGTCAGTTCCTTTGGGATAGGAGGGACCAATGCGCATGTGATCCTTGAAGAAGCACCTGTTAAACCGGAAAGTACAAAATCGGCCGATAAACCGAGACTGGTTGTCACTTCCGCTAAGACCAAGGCGTCACTGGAGCGACTCAATGACCGTATTTCAGCATTTAGAAAGGAACATACGGTTAATCCTAGAGACCTGGCTTACACCTTACTGGAAGGACGGGTAGATCACCAATACCGATCATTTTATGTGCATGACCCCGCGGTTCCAACAAAAATACCTGAGCTCAAGAATTTCACTGCGCCAGATCAAAAGCCCTCGCTGGTATTCATGTTTCCGGGTGGGGGAGCGCAGTATGTGAACATGGCCAGAGACCTGTACCATCAGGAGCCTCAGTACCAGCAACTGGTGAAAGAAGGACTCGATTACCTGAAGACATTCACCAGCACAGATTACTTATCGCTGTTGTTTGCGGAGGAAGCTACTCCGCTGGAAGATACAGCGCATGCCTTGCCACTACTATTCATTACAGAATATGCGCTGGCGAAGCTGATGATCAACAAAGGCATTACACCCGATGCCATGATAGGACACAGCCTGGGAGAGTATGTGGCAGCATGTATTTCAGGGGTTTTCTCCTATCAGGATGCACTCAAACTGGTCTATACCAGAGGAAAGCTGATGAAAGAAGTAGCCGAAGGTGCGATGATCAGCGTGTCCGCATCAGCCGATCGCATCAACGACCTGGCTGAAAAAGTTGAAGGTGTATCACTGGCAGCGATCAACTCTCCTCAAAACTGTGTGTTTTCCGGCAACAAATTAGCTGTTGAAAATTTTGCGACGTTGCTGGAGGAGCAAGGTATTGAAGCAAAGATCATCCGCATTGCAGTCGCTTCTCATTCTGCACTGATGGATCCTATCTTGGATGAGTTTGGAAAAGTGGCAGAAGAAGTTACTTACCACAAACCGCAGATTCCATATGTCGCCAATTACACCGGAGCACTCGCAGGGCCTGATGAAGTCAATGCGGCGTATTGGGTAAACCATCTCAGAAATACGGTTCGGTTTGCCGAGGGAATTGAAAAGCTGGAGGAACGCTTTGAAAATTGTGTATTTGTAGAAGTGGGACCGGGAAATATTCTCAGTAACCTTATCAAACATTATCAATTTGATGTGAAAAAGGTGCGGAGCGTCAACCTTATGCGTCATCCCAAAGAGCAATTTGACGATAACTTCTATTTGTTGGACAAGATAGGGGAACTCTGGCTCTATGGATACCCCATCAAATGGGAAGCGCTCACCGGTGAGCAGGAAGCACAGCGTATTTCGCTACCGACCTACTCATTTGAACCTACCAGGTACTGGATAGACAAAGAACTGGATGATTTTGCCGATGGAAAGGCCAATGAGCTGGCAAAATCAAAAGAGTTGACAGATTGGTTTTATCAGCCTGCCTGGGTCAGGGAGCCCAATAGAAAAGGGTATGAGACTGTTTCCCTGGATCGCTGTGTGTTGCTATCTGATGGTTCTGGTTTTGCCACAGGGCTGGAAGACGCGCTTAAACAACATCATGTAGAAGTTGCCACTGCGGTGGTTGATACCAAAAGACTTTTATCCGGGGATGAAGGTGTCTTTCAAGAAGCACTTTCTCAGGCTTGCCCGGAAGAATCAAGCCACTGTAGACTGGTGTGGATAGTGCCTGATGTGCTCAAAGAGCATGCAGGACTGGCTTCCTGGTACCAAACAGGATTTGAAGCAGCCGTTGGGTTGGTGAAGTCATTGACAGCGCAGTATCCTTTCGCTCAGGCAGATCTTACCATTGTATCCAGAAATGTTCAAAATGTGACCGGACTGGAAGATATTGACTATTTGTCTTCTACGATCCTGTCGCCAATCACGGTGATGCAGCAGGAGTTTCCAAATGTGAAAAGTGGTCACCTGGACATTATCAGAAGTGAGGAAGATCATTCCACTACTATAGCTCGTGTGATGCAGGAAATCCTGGCACCTTCCGGTCACTTTGTAGCAGTGAGGGGTGGGAAAAGCTGGACAAGACAGTTTAGAAAGCTCAGCATTGCAGAAGAGCAGCCGGCGGTGATGCGACCTGGTGCTACTTACTTCATCACCGGGGGACTTGGCAGGATTGGGTTTACGGTACTACACAAAATCGCCGGGAAATATTCGCCTACACTGTACATCACTGGAAGTACACCCATTGCGGAACGTGAAAAGTGGGAAGATTGGTTAAAGTCGCATGACAAGGACCATCCGGTCTCGCAACGGATCAATAAAATCAAAATGCTGGAGGCGCAGGGAGCGCAGGTGCACTATGTATGTGCCGACATTGCTGACAGGCAGCAAACCCGGGAGCTGGTACAGCAGATTGTCGCAACGGAAGGCAGACTGGATGGTGTGATTCATTCTGCAGCCGTCACAGGACTGGATAGTTTCCAGACGATTAATTCTCTGGGTAAAAGAGAGATAGAAGGTCATTTCAGGACCAAGATAGAAGGCGCACTGGCATTGGCCCATGCGCTGGAAGGCATTGACTATGACTTTTGTCTGATGATGTCCTCCGTTTCGGCAACCCTGGGGGGACTGGGTTTTGCGCCTTATGCGGCCGCCAATAGTTTCCTGGATCACCTGGCCACCAAAAACAGTGAAGCAGGCCTCAACTGGATCAGCATTCAGTGGGACGGATGGGAATACCTGGAAGACGAATTGAACGGTATCGGCAGCCCCAATGATGGCTTCATAAAAATGACCACCACCGAAGGTCCGGCGGCGTTGGAAATGATCCTGAACCAACAAATAGGGGGGACAGTTGTCAATTCACTCAACAGCCTCGATGCCCGCACCAGAAAATGGATTGAGGAAGTCAATTCCATAGAAGAAACAGAAGACCACGCAGACGAAGCCCGATATGACCGACCCGATATATTGACGGCTTATGCAGCGCCTTCTACACCGCTGGAGGAAGAACTGGCAGAGTTATGGCAGGGCTTTTTTAAGTATGATAAAATCGGCATCAACGACAACTTCTTTGAATTGGGAGGAAACTCGCTGAAGGGAGTTGCACTTATTTCAAGAATACACAAGCAGTTTGATGTACAGGTCTCTGTCAAAGAGTTTTTCCTGAAAGGCAGTATCAGACAACTGGCCGAACTCATGGAGCACGCTGGCAAGCAGACCTACCAGGAAATCCAGCCAGCGCCAGAAAGTGAGTACTATCCACTTTCTTCTGCGCAAAAGAGACTCTATCTCGTCCAGGAATCTTTGGGACAGTCGCTGTCCTACAATGAGAGCTACTTATTCGAAATTCACGGTGATATCCATGCGGAACGATTGGAGGCAGCCATACAGCAGGTCATCAGTACCCATGAGGTCTACAGGACCATGATCACCGATGTAGCGGGTGAGCCTGCACAAAAAATACTGGACGAGGTGTCATTCAAACTTGACACTTTCACGGTGAAGAAGGAAGTAGCAGATGAACAAATCAAAGCTTATATCAGGCCTTTTGATTTCGCAGAACCTCCCTACTTACGAATTGCGCTGATAGCAGTAGGTCCACAGGAGAATGTGTTGGTGATGGACTTACATCACATCATCACAGATGGTATTTCCGCCAACCTGTTCATGGCCGAAATCGCCAGCAACTATGCAGGAGGTCAGTCTTCGGTACCGGCAATTCAGTATAAAGACTATGCGGTGTGGCAACGCGATTTTAGCAATTCGGAAGCCTATCAGGAGCAGAAACAATACTGGCTGGATGAGTTTGCCGGTGAGATTCCATTGGTCAATCTGCCATTGGATGCACCCAGGCCAAAAGTCAGAAGCAATGATGGAGATATTTTCCATTTTACGCTTGACCGTACCGTCAAAGACAAGCTCAATCAACTGGCACAGCATGAAAATGTATCAGTATATACCATATTGCTCAGTGCGTACAATATTTTACTGAGCAAACTCAGCAATCAGGAAGACGTTATCATTGGTACACCCACATCAGGGCGGACCAAGATGGTACAGGAGGACATGCCAGGGATGTTTGTCAATACCCTGGTGCTGAGGAATACGGTGGATCTGGAGCGTTCATTTAAAGAAATGATTCAGCGGGTCAATCAGAAGACCCTGGAGACTTTTGAGCATCAGGATTATCAATACGAACAATTGGTAGACGATCTCAAACTAATCAGAGAGCCATCAAGAAATCCGCTGTTTGACGTAGTGTTTACCTTCCAGAACATGGAATCTGAAGAGATCACCTTCAATGACATTACCATCAAACCCTATGCTTATGAAAATAAGACAACCAAGTTTGATCTGATCCTGGCCATTACAGAAAGTGAAGAGGAGTTTATCTGTTCTTTCAATTATGCCACGGCACTATTCACAGCGGAGACCATAGGGCAATTCCAGCAGTACTTTAGCAGAATTATTGATTATGCGCTGCACAACGCAGATAAAGCCCTCTCAGAAATGGAGTTACTCAGCCAGGAAGAACAGCGTTCACTGCTTTCCATGCTGAATGGCCTGGAGGCAACCTATCTGGAGACTGCCACCATTCATGAGGTGTTTGAAGCGCAAGTCGCTAATTTCCCGCAGAGGGTAGCAGTTACCTACCAGGAGCAGTCACTGACTTATGAAGAACTCGACCTCAAAGCATCTTTTATAGCCAGTCAGATATTGGCCAAAGGCCTGGAACCGGGCACCATCGTCGGACTCTATTCCGAGCGAAATCTGGAAGTAGTTATTGGCATTCTGGCCATCTTAAAAGCAGGATGTACCTACCTGCCACTGGATATTCACTATCCGGCAGAACGGATCCACTATATCTTAACCGATAGCAAATCGCAGTTGGTACTCACAACTACATCCTATGCAGATCAGCTCTCAGGGGACTTCAATCAACTGCTACTGGATCAGGACATTGATCTTAAAGTAGCAGGCACCGTAGACCGGAAAGGGAAGAAAGTGTCGTCAGATGCTGTGGCCTACATCATTTACACATCGGGAACTACCGGCAAACCAAAAGGAGTGATGGTCACACACAGCAATGTGATCCGTCTGCTGATCAACTCACAATTCCAGTTTGACTTCTCTGAAAATGATGTTTGGACGATGTTCCACTCTCACGGCTTTGACTTTTCCGTTTGGGAAATGTATGGTGCACTATTCTTCGGAGGCAAGCTGGTGATAGTACCGCAACTGGTAGCCAGAGACAGCGGGGCCATGTGTCAACTATTGAATGAGCATTCCGTCACGGTACTCAATCAAACACCTACGGCATTTTATCAGATCAGTAACGAGTTGCTCTCCAGTCAGACACCGCACAGTCTGCGCTATGTCATCTTTGGTGGTGAGGCACTGGTGCCGAAACGATTGGCTTCCTGGTATGAGGAGCACTCAGATGTGAAGCTGGTCAATATGTACGGTATCACAGAGACCACGGTACATGTGACTTACAAAGAAATAGGGGCTTCAGAAATTGCAGGAGAGGCGAGTAACATCGGTAAACCTATCCCCACATTGACCGCCTATGTCATGGATAAGTTTGGAAAGCTGCAACCTCAGGGGGTGGCAGGTGAGCTCTGTGTAGGTGGTGCTGGTGTGGCCAAAGGTTACTTATTCAGACCAGCACTCACTGCGGAGAAGTTTATTTCAAATCCTTACAATCCTGCTGAGCGTCTGTACAAATCTGGCGATTTGGTCAGGGCCCTGCAAAACGGGGATCTGGAATACCTGGGCAGGATAGATCAACAGGTGAAAATCCGCGGTTATAGAATTGAGATCAAGGAAATTGAATCTCACATTGTGGCCCACCACATGGTGACGGAAACGGTGGTTTTACCAGTCAAAAATACTTCAGGTACAGATGCACTGTGTGCGTACATGGTGGTGACTGCGGACTATGACCAGCAGCAATTGACGAGAAACCTGGCCGATTCGCTGCCAGATTACATGGTACCGTCCTATTTCATGACCGTTGACGAGATTCCCGTTACGCAAAACGGGAAGGTCAATACCCGGGCACTTCCTGCGCCTGTCCATCAGCAGGAACAGGTGGTAGAAGCGAGGAATGAGACAGAAAAAACCCTTGTAGCCATTTGGAAAGATACGTTGAAGATTGATAACATCGGGATCACCAACAATTTCTTCCACGTAGGTGGTGACTCAATTAATGCCATCAAACTGATCAATAATGTCAAAGAGTCTTTTGGCATTGAAGTGAGAGTAGCCGACCTGTACGTCAATGAGACCATTGAGAAATTCAGCGAGCATTTGAATGGGCTGGGTGAAACGGATGGTGAGGATGAGAGAACACAACAGATACTGCAGCAGTTCGAATCACTCAAAGACCGTGTATTGGCTACGCATCCTGATAAAGAGCGGATTGAAGACGTCTATCCCATGACAGAGATACAGCGTGGAATGGTGTTTAATTATCTGAAGAATCTTGGAACAGGTGTTTACCATGATCAGTTTCTCTTTAACCTTTCGTACAAAGAATTTGACCAGGAGCGTTTCACCAAAGCACTGGAACTGTTGGTGGCCAAGCATGAGATGCTGCGCGTGTCGTTTGACATCGACAATTACGAAGAATTTATACAGATCATCTACAGGCAGACGGATCTTCCGCTGGAAACAGAAACGTTTGAGGGCATGTCGATGGAGGCGTGCAGAAACCAGATCAAAGCAGACCTGATTGAAGACATTGCCAGACCATTTGATAAAGATGTACGCTCGCTGTGGCGGATGAAATTGTATCAGCTCAATGATGCTGACTTCACTTTGATGCTGAGCTTTCACCATGCCATCCTCGATGGCTGGAGTGTAGCCTCCTTAACGACAGAGCTCAACAACATTTACGTGGCACTGTCTGACCATCCCGATTTTGAACCAGCGAAATTGCGATCGTCTTACAAGGATGCGGTCATTAGTGAGATTTACGAGAAAGAGGCCACTGAGAAACTGGATTTCTGGCGATCAGAATTATCGGGTTATGAACGACTGGAAATGTCCTTCCTTTCCAGTCACGAAAAGACGGGCGACATGCTTATTTACAAGAGAGCCCTGGAGTCTCACCTGATGGAGCATATCCAGCAATTGGCGGTAGCATCCAATTCTTCTGTTAAAAACATCATGTTGGCTGCCTACCTCTGTACGCTGAAGTACTTCTCAGGAAACAGAGATATGACCGTTGGGCTGGTGACCAATAACAGGCCTATCAAAGAAGATTCAGATCAAATTCTGGGTTGCTTCCTCAACACCATACCGATGAGGGTACAGGTAGAGGGTGAAGCGACCTTCAGTGACTTGTTGGGGCAGATAGATGATAAAGTGCGGACCTTGAAAGCTTACGAGAATGTACCGCTGTTTGAAATTGCCAATGCCATAGGAGAGGTCAGCAAGGATAAGAACCCTATTTTTGATACGCTTTTCAACTTTGTGAATTTTCACATCTACAATGATGCGGTGAGCAATGGAGAGCAGTCAGACCATACCCGCGAGCAATTCTCTGATGGTAATCAAAACACCAACACCCTCTTTGATTTTGAAGTGAGTGCTACTAATAATGAACTGACGCTGCTTCCAAAGTACGATCCGGTGTTGATCTCGGAAGAATTTGTCGATCGTTTTTGTGATTACTATCTGAGCGTCCTGGATCATCTGATCCATAAAACCGACAGCCCTATCAATACCTCTGAAGTGATGCCGGAAGAAGAGCGGCAACAGATATTGGTGGATTTCAATAACAATACCTCTCCTTATGAGGGTGAGTTGCTGATGCATCAGCTGTTTGAACGCGCGGTAGCAACCTATCCTCAGCACATAGCAATAGACTATAAAGGAGATAAGCTGACCTATCAGGAGCTCAACCAACGGGCTAATCAACTGGCGCATTCTCTCAAGGAAAATGGCGTTGGTAATGGCGACATGATCGGGCTGATCATCAGCAGGAAGCTGGAGATGATCATTTCCATGCTGGCGATCCACAAGGCTGGTGGTGCTTATGTGCCGCTGGAACCAAACCTGCCTTCTACGAGAATATCACACATACTGGAAAACCTTTCGGTAGAAACAGTCGTCAGTGACAGCAGTCTTACTGCCAAGGTCGCGGAGGTCATTACAGATCAACTGGCAACAGTGTACTTTACAGATGTATCGGAACTGTCTGATAAACCAGCACAATTTGATCAGCTCAAGGTAGTAACTGGCGCGGAAATGACGTCTCAGGCATTGAACAACCCTGAATGTACGGCTACTTCTGATCAGCTGGCTTACATCATCTTTACTTCAGGCTCTACCGGTACGCCAAAGGGTGTGATGGTGAAACACAAACCCGTGATCAATATTGTGGAGTGGGTCAATAAAACATTCGCTGTTTCACCCACAGACAAGCTGCTGTTCATTACCTCTATGGGTTTTGACCTGTCAGTGTACGATGTTTTTGGAACGCTGGCCACCGGTGCTGCCATCAGGCTGATGGATTACGAGGAAATGTCAAATCCGAAGCATATGCTGGATGTGATCATCGATGAACAGATCACCATCTGGGATTCGGCGCCAGCTGCCATTCAGGTACTTGTTCCGCTTTTTGAGCACATTGAAGCAAAACGAGCGCAATCGGCACTGAGACTGATTATGTTGAGTGGTGACTGGATTCCAGTAGCCATGCCCGATCAGCTCAGAGCTACTTTTGATGGCGTAGAAGTGCTGAGTCTGGGAGGAGCTACCGAAGCCACTATCTGGTCCAACTACTACAGAATTGGCACCGTAGATGAACAGTGGAAGAGTATTCCATACGGCAAACCGATACAAAACAGTAACTACTACATCCTGGATCAGGATCTGGCTGTTTGTCCTGTTGGAGTACCCGGAGACCTGTACATCGGAGGAGAATGCCTGTCTTCCGGCTACGTGAACGATGAGCAACTGACGGCCTCCAAGTTCATAGACAATCCCCATAATCCGGGAGAGATCATCTATAAAACAGGAGACATGTCGCGGTGGTTTCCCGATGGAAACATGGAGTTTTTGGGAAGAAAAGATGGCCAGGTGAAGATCCGGGGCTTTAGGATAGAGACCGGAGAGATTGAAACCATTCTCTCCAAACACGAGCAGGTAAGGGGTGCCATTGTGATACCCCACGCCAATGCCAGAGGAGAAAAATACTTGTGCGCTTACCTGGTGCCTCTGGAAGAAGGAACAGACCTGGACACGGAAAAAGTCGCTGCTTTCCTGGCCGAATATGTGCCGGAATACATGGTGCCCGACTTCTTCGTCACCATTCCGGAAATACCACTGACCCCCAATGGCAAAGTGAATCGCAAAATGCTCAAGGAGCCAGAGATGACCACAGCCGCAGAATACGTGGAACCTGACAATCATGTGGAAGCGACACTGGTGACATTGTGGCTGGACGTTTTGGCCAAAAATGACCCTGTCAGCACTACGAGCGATTTCTTCGAGATCGGAGGACACTCACTCAATGTGACCGTACTCATATCCATGATTCAGAAGAAGTTTGATGTAGAGGTATCTATACGAGACATCTTCATGCATACCACCATCAAAGCACAGGCGGAACTGCTTACAGCCATGGCACCGCACCTGCTGAGTGCGGGCAGTGAAGCGGAAGAGCGCGAGAACCTGGTTATTTAAAAAGTTAGAAAAAACAGCAATTATATTTCAGAATAGATGGAAAAAATCAACTTGTTTTGTTTTCCCTTTGCTGGCGGAAGCAAATACTCTTACAGGTCCTATCAGGACTTTTTACCAGCCAATATTGTACTCAGGAATGTAGAGATTCCCGGTCGGGGGAGTAGGGCAAACGAAACCCCCTTGGCATCCCTGGAGCAGATCGCAGACGATATTTTTACGCAAATCAAGGGCGAACTGCATCAGCCCTATGCCTTCTATGGTCATAGCATGGGCGGCCTGTTGACTTATTTGCTCAGCCAGAGAGTGGTGGCAAACGGTCTGCCCAACCCACTAAGCCTTTTTATAACCGGCGCGATTGGTCCCTCAGCAAAATATAGGGGACTGATAGACTACAGGCTGCCAAGGACTGAGTTTTTTGATCAATTGAAAAAACTGGGTGGTAGTCCCGAAGAAGTCCTCAATAATGAGCTGTTGATGGAATTCTTCGAACCTGTGCTGAGGGCAGATTTTGAAGCGGTAGCCACTTATCAATACCAGCAAAAAACAGTGATGAATATACCGATCTCTGTCATCATCGGAGATCGGGAAAAAGCCACGCTGGAGGAGGCAAAACGCTGGAGTCTTGAATCTACCATGCCAGTAGATGTACAAGTGTACGAAGGAGATCACTTTTTCATTTTCCACCATCAGGAAAGTGTCATAAAATCAATTACTGAGAAGCTAAATACTAAAGTCATTTTATCATGAACACCGAAATGTTATACTTAAAGCCAAATGTGGTCATTGAACCACTTGTAGACAGGTGGTATGCCTGGGCACACCTTGTTTCTCCTGCTACTGCATCAAGAAACATTGTGAAAAGACATTTGAAAATCATCAATTCTTACATTCAGGCACCTCATATCCATGCTGCAGCGGTGAAAAACCCAAAAATGCTGGGTGGACCCTTCATGGACCTGGAAGATGGACGCCTTGAGGATGTGAAAAGCCTGAAAGCTGATACGCTCGCCAAGCAGGAAGATTTGATTGAATTTTCCAGTGCGCTGGACGAACTGGAACGAGTGCTCAAAGAACATGAAAATGGCTACTCTCTGGAGAGTGTTTATGAGAAGGTACCGGATATCCTGAAAGGGTATGTGGAATTGATCTACGACCTCAATAATAATCCATCCTACCGTTTTTTTGAGCCCTTGCTGTACAACAGTAAATATTACAAACCAGCGTCACAAAGCATCGCGCTGTGGGTGACAGAAAACGACGAAAGACCTTTTTGCCTGAGCACACCGAGGCTTGATGCGGAAGACGTCCTTCATCTGAACATACCCTTCTCCCACAAGGGCATAGATGAGCTCAGTAAGATGAAAAGAACTGCGAATTCACTGGAGAATATTGCGGCACTTCTTGGCATAGGTGAAGAAGACATGGAGCTGTTTAGTACGTTTTTTACTGAAGAGGAGCCACCAAAGTACGAATACTATACAGGAGACAAGGTGAGGATGCGGTACTTTGGGCATGCCTGTATACTGGTAGAGACCAAGGATGTCAGTATTCTCATAGATCCCTTGATCAGCTACTATGGCTATGATTCACCAGTCGATCACTTCTCGGATGTTGATCTTCCCGATGTCATTGATTATGTATTGATTACACACAATCACCAGGACCATGTCCTGTTCGAAACCTTGCTGCCACTCAGACACAAAGTGAAGAACATCATCGTACCCCGTACCTCTTCAGGGCTGTTGCAGGACCCTAATCTCAAATTGATGTTTGAGCAAATCGGTTTCGACAATATTGTGGAAATTGATGAGATGCAGTCTATCCGTTTTGAAGACTGTACCATGACAGGATTGCCATTTACAGGAGAGCATTGTGACCTCAATATCAAGTCAAAAATTTGCTATCATGTCAAAGTAGAGGATTTCTCTCTGATGTTCGTGGCAGACTCCCGTATCATCGAGTCACGTCTCTATGAGCATATCCAGCAGATGATAGGGGATGTGGATGTGGTCTTCCTGGGAATGGAATGCGACGGTGCACCGCTGACATGGTTGTATGGTCCACTATTGCCTGAAGATATTTCCAGAGACAAAGACAGTAGCCGCAGACTTGCCGGATCGGATTGTCAGAAAGGGATGAGCCTGGTCAATATTTTTAACCCGCGGGAAGTATATGTATATGCCATGGGGCAGGAGCCATGGGTCGAGTTTATCAGTAGTGTGAAATATACTGATGAATCAAACCCTATTGTGCAATCCGATAAGCTGGTAGAAACATGTGAAAGTAGAGGAATCATCGCCGAACGTCTGTTTGGTGAGAAAGAACTCTTCTATGAGAAAACAGGGCAGCAGGAAGAAAAGTCTGACCGGTTAGTGGCAGAGGAAAGCATGTAGCACCATAGATAGTTGACTGTCACAGCGCACTACCCGCCAAGTAACAGGTAGTGCGCGTGTCAACCTTGTATAGGTCATTGCTTTCAGCCAAATTCGGCAACTGATTGGAGTTGCTGATGATGGGATAAAAACTGAACGCTTTAATTTCAAAGATGATCTGGCATCATCCGCATGGGCCTTGCCATACGTGTACATAGCATTACTCAACTAACAAAAAATACCTCAGTGTGGAGGCGGTCATAAAGATCATCTGGCATCGTCAGCTCATAGGTCTTCACCTCCACCCATACAAACAGTTTAAACACATTTTTCGAGTACAAAAAACTGGTTAGGTACCAAATTGATGTGTGGTCAATTTTTCAGTGAAAATTTGATCGCATACGTAGTTTGGCTGTGCAAAGTCTGTCTCAACGGTAGGACTGTGCGAAACGACCAATGATAAAAACCTCTTTAAAAATTTACGGACTTATGATTAATGAATTGCTTTCTAAATTATCTGCTCTTGACATAAGAGTCTCACTAAAAAATGAAAGTGAACTCAATATAGATGCGCCCAAAGGCAGCATGACACCAGATTTAGTCAATGAGCTCAGGCAGCAAAAAGCAGATCTGATCAAATACCTGCTTCGTCACAAAGGCACCAAAGACCTATCTATTCCCAAAGCGGAACAAAAGGATTACTATAACCTGTCTCCAGCACAAAGAAGGATGTTTTTCCTCAATGAGATCAGTGAAAATAATATTTCTTACAATATGGTGACTTCGGTCGAGTTGCCTGAAGACTTTGATCCGAAGACGCTGGAAGACGCCATTAAGGAAGTTATCATCAGGCATGAAAGCCTCAGAACATCCTTTAGGAAAGTCAACGGCACTACCATGCAATACATTCATGAAGAAGTAGATTTCAAGATTGAGGTGGTGGAAGTTCCAGACAAGTCTTACGATCAGGTTGCTACAACGCTCATTGAGCCGTTTGACCTGGAAGTACCGCCTTTGATGAGGGCCTTTTTAGTAAGCCATAGCGAGGGTAAAACACTCATGGTTTATGTACATCATATCATCACCGATGGTATTTCACTCAACCTGATTACCAAAGACCTGCAACTGATCATGAATGGTACCAAACTTGGGCCATTGCCGATACAATATAAAGATTATGCTGAATACGTCACTTCACCTGAATTTGAAGAAAAGCTTGCCACCATGCAGGCATTCTGGAAAAAAGAACTGGCAGATTTAAGTGCTCCGGTAGATTTACCACAGGATACAGCCAGGCCGGCTGTCAAAAGAGACGAAGGCAGGTCAGTTAAGTTCTTCCTTACCAAAGAACAGAGAACGGGTATCAAAGAACTCGCCGAGAAAAACAATGTCACCATTTTCATGACGATCCTTTCTGTTTTTCAGGTATTCGTTTCGCGTCTCTCCGGACGCAATGATACAGTTGTCGGAGTCCCTATGTCAGGGCGGTTCGACATCCAGCTGAATCAAATAGTTGGGATGTTTGTCAATACGCTTCCTTATCGTGCCTCCGCCGATTTAGACAAGCACTTTTCAGAATTCCTGCAGGAAAACAAGGCGACCTCACTTTCGGTATTCGAAAACCAACAGTATCAGTTTGATGAAATAGTCAATGACATGAGCCTTCAGCGAGATGCCAGTAGAAATCCGCTTTTTGACATCGTTTTTGATTATTCCAACAGACCAGACAGCAGTGGCGCTGCCCTGAGTACCGAAGCTGTTGAACAATTCACTCACGACATGGGCTATGGCCAGTTTGACATCACTTTCAAGGTGAGTGATATGGGAGATTTGCTCTACATAGATTTCGACTACAACAGTATACTTTATACGCCAGAAAGAGTAGAGCGCTTTGCACAGTATTTCAAGGCATTGGTCACTGATATTATTGACCGGCCAGATCAACTCATTGGGGAGTATATAGCACCAGATTCCAAAGAACAGCATGTAACTGACGGGCGCAATTACTGGGACCATCAGCTCCGTGAAACAGAGACCATTGCTTTTCCTGGTAAGCAGACCAATAAGTCGGCCCTGGGTAGTCCGGCTTTACAAAATGAAGTGACAGTGAGCACTACAGCAGATGCCTCCGAAGCAAAGGCAATAGCTGTACTGAAAACACTGCTATATCGCTATACCGGCCAGACCGATTTGGCGATTCACTATCTGGAGGATAGGCAAGAGGCAGACCAGACACATCAACCTTTATTACTGAGGACAGGATTGTCAGGTGAGCACAACAGCGCACATATCCAGGATAGCATTACAGCAGAATTGACCAATGTAATCAGGTATGCAGATAGCTACAGACAACAGCTTTGCGATCAGCATCAATACCAGCAGGCGCAGCGCAATGCCAACGTGTTGTTCTGTCAGACAGCAGATTTCAAAGAGCAGACCTTTGATAGCTCAGTCTATGATCTGGTGGTGCGATACCAGCAAACAACGGAAGGGCTCAGTCTGGCATTTACCTCTGCCGAAAATGTGTTTGACAGCCGGGAGTTTGACAGATTCTGCGATTACTACCGCCTCATCTGGAATTTAGTCAATGAAGCAATTGATCAACCGGTTGATGCCCTCGCATTTCTACCTCAGGAGGAGCAGACAGAACTGCTGGAGGTACTCAGTGGTGAAAAAACAGCTTATCCATCAGATAAGACGTTGCATGCTTTGTTCTCAGAACAGGCAGCGCTTTATCCGGACGAACTGGCGGTGATAGACAGTACTACCAGTATCACTTACAAAGAATTGGATGAGCGCAGTGGCCGACTGGCTAATTACCTGCTCAGCAATGAGCTTGTAGAGCGGGATAAACCGGTAGGTGTGATGATGGACAAGTCTGCTGAGATGCTGGTGACGTTTCTGGGGATACTCAAAGCAGGTGCCGGATACATGCCACTTGATCCTGAGAACCCTGCCAGCAGAATAGCCGCCATTGTAGAGACAGCCTCACCAGTACTGATCATCACCAAAATGGATTACATGATGCAGGTACAGGAGTTTTACATGGGTAATCTGGTCATGCCAGATGTACAGGAAGCAGAAATTAATGCCTGTCCGGCAGAGGTCTCCATCACAGATGAAAGCGCCAGCCAACTAGCCTATGTCATGTTTACATCAGGTTCTACCGGCGAACCCAAAGGTGTCGTCATAGAACACCGCGGTGTCGTGAGGTTGGTGAGAGACACCAATTATGTGGACTTTAAACCCGGAGAAAGAATGCTGTCAACCAGCTCTTTTTCTTTCGATGGAAGCACATTTGAAATATGGGGAATGCTGCTGAACGGTGGTCATCTGATCATCTATCCTAAAGAGCAGTTTCTCAACATCAAATTCCTGGAAGAGAAGATTGTAGCACATGAAATCAGACTCATGTGGATGACAACGTCGCTTTTCAATGAGTTGAGTGAAAACTCTGAGGTGATCTTCCAACAGCTCAACTATGTCCTCACAGGTGGAGACAAAATGTCTGTGAAGCACATCAATAAGATGCGCCAGCAAAACAGTGAGTTGACTATCCTCAATGTCTACGGACCTACGGAGAATACCACTTACTCTACTTTTCATGTGATTGAGGACTACTACCACAGTGATGTACCACTGGGGAGACCCATCGCCAATACGGAAATATACATCCTCGATCAGCAGCAGCGACTTGTGCCTCAGGGCGTGGTTGGAGAGTTGTACATGGGCGGCGACGGGCTCGCGAGGGGATATCTGCAAAAGAGTGAGGTAAACGATGCTAAATTCATCGAACACCCCTACAAAAAAGGTGAACGTCTTTACAATACGGGAGACCAGGGGCGATGGAATGCCGATGGACTACTGGAGTTCTTTGGTAGAAATGACCATCAGGTGAAAATCAGGGGCTTTAGGGTAGAACTTGGTGAGATTGAAACGGTGATGATGAGGTTCCCTCAGATAAAACGTGCAAAAGTTGTGGTCAAACAGCAGGAGCAGAACGAAAAGTACATCCTGGCCTATTATACAAATGATGGTGAGCCGGCAATGCCTGAAAGGATCAAAGATTACCTCATTGAGAACTTGCCAGACTACATGGTGCCTGCTCATCTGATACCTGTTGAGTCATTCCCTATGAACATCAACGGTAAAATCGATGTCAAAAAACTGCCGTTGCCCGAGGTAGAACTACATCATTATGAAGCACCTACCAATGAGGTAGAAACACGGCTGATTACGTTGTGGTCTGACGTCCTCAAGCTGGATCCAGAAAAGATTGGCATTGCAGCAGACTTCTTTGAGATAGGAGGACACTCGCTGCGGGCTGCGACACTGGTCAATGCCATCAGCGATGAGTTTGGCGTGACCATGCAGCTTATCAAGGTCTTTGAAAAGACCACCGTCAAGGAACAGGCAGCATTCATCAGCATCGAAAAAACACTGAATGAATCTGCTATGAATGTAGAAGAAGATGTAACCGAGGTAGTGATCTGATGCAAGAATCTGTAGAGCAATTGTTATTGAAGCTTAATGAGTTGAAGATCGGCGTTAAGCTACAGGAAGACGAACTCAAACTGAGTATCCACAAAGGGACAGATGCCAGTTCAGTCATTCCCGAGGTGCGAGCCCTCAAACAGGACCTGATCAACTACATCAGTGAACGACAGCAGAATAGTCAGCCGTCGTTGGAAGGATTGGTGGTTGTTCCTGCACAAGCCGCCTATGCGCTTTCAGGAGCCCAGAAAAGGATGTTTTTCCTGGATCAGTTTGAACCAGACTCCATCTCTTACAATATTTCACAAGTGCTGAAGTTCACCGGAGCGATTGACGTAAATCGTCTGAAAAATTCTTTTAGGATGCTTGTCGGCAGACATGAGATCCTGAGGTCCTACTATGTGCTGGAGGCAGACGGAGTTGTGCAGAAGGTAGACGATGCCCCGGAGTTTGACGTAGAAGAAATTGAAAAAGGAGATCAGGACATTGAAACACTGGTGCGCAATTTCATCAGACCGTTTGACCTTTCCAGTGCACCGCTGATCCGGGCGGGTCTGGTCAAGCTCCGAACCGATGAATCATTGTTGTTGATAGACATGCATCATATCGTCAGTGATGGTGTATCGAGTAACATTCTGGTGCAGGACTTTTTTGGTTACTACCAGGGTTTGGAACCAGCACCTCTCAGCTTTCAATATAAAGATTATGCAGAGTGGCAGCAAACACCTGTTTATGCCAAAAGGATAGAACGGCAGCGCAATTTTTGGCTGGAGCAATTTGCAGATCCCATTGATCCATTGGTTTTACCGTATGATTTTCCCCGACCGGCAGTAAAGTCCTTTGAAGGGAACACCCTTACTTTCCGTTTTGATGAAAGACTGAGTAAGCAGATCAATGAATTGGCCTCAAGGGAAAGATGTACGCCATTCATGACTGTTTTGTCAATTTTCAAGGTGATGCTCTACAAACTTTCAGGTCAGGATGAGCTGGTGGTCGGTACACACGTGGCTGGTAGAACACTAGAAGAACTGAGGGAAATTGTATGGATGTTTGTCAACAATATCGCAATCAAAAATACGATCGATTCCTCACAAACATTTCAGGAGTTTCTGGCAAGCTTGAAGCAGAATACCCTCAGTTGTTTCAACAACCAGGGATACCAGTACGAGACACTTGTTGAAGACTTGCAACTGGAGCGTAGTACCAGCAGGAACTCACTGTTCGATGTCATGTTTTCCTTTAATAACTTCGAATTATCGGACGTTAGCCTCAGTGACATACGGATAGAACCAGTGAGTTTTGATACCAAAATCTCCAAATTTGACCTCACACTGACAGGTTTTGAGGCAGAAGGTCAGTTTACCTTTAGCCTGGAGTACGCCGCTGACCTGTTTACAAAGCAGACCGTTCAGACTTTCATTACCTATTTTGAGAAAATAGCACTGATGGTCACGACCACTCCGGAAGTCAAACTGGCTGCGATTGGTCTTTTGTCTGCAAAAGAAGAGAAGGAGCTACTGGCCCTGGGAGCGGGAAATCCGTTGCCTGTATCTGAACATGAAAATATTATTTCCCAGTTCCGGGACATGGTTGCCAAATATGGAGATCATGAGGCCATCAGCTGGGATGGAAAAGCGATTACTTATGCAGCGCTGGATGAACGCAGCGAGCAACTTGCTGCACACCTGATAGCGCATGGGTTGACTAGCCGTCAGGTCGCTGGTGTCATGATGGAGCGGTCACCTGACGTGGTCATCGCCATCCTGGCTATTCTCAAAGCTGGTGCAGCCTATCTGCCCATCGATCCGCAGTTGCCTGAGTCACGGATCAAAACCATGCTGGACAGCACACAGTCGGGCATGGTGGTGATTAACGAAAGTACACCTGCTGTCTCTTACCTGGATGCACAGCTGATAGACATGTCGGCAGCAGAAACCTGGACAAGCCAGGGTGATTGTAAAGACATTGCTATTGCGCCGGAAGACCTGTGCTACATACTTTATACCTCAGGCAGTACCGGAGCACCAAAGGGAGCCCAGATCCGGCATGGTTCAGTAGTTAACCTGATCAGGTCGCTGGCCACGAGGTATGAAATGGACCCTACCGACGACAAGATCTTACTGTTTTCCAATATCGTATTTGATGCCTCTGTCATGCAGATGTGGCTGGCGCTATTGCATGGCAATACCCTGGTCATTCCGCCTTACGAAACGCTGCTGGAGGAAAATGCCTTCAACAGCATGTTGGAAGATAGAGGTGTCACGCATCTCTTTATGACTCCTAGTTTTCTGGAAAACATCGATTTTCAGGCCAATACCGCATTGAAAAGGATCGAAATAGGGGGAGAGGCACTGAAACCGACTTTGTTGGCTAAGATTCCCAGGGAAGTGCTCCTGTACAATTGCTATGGTCCCACCGAAGCAACGGTGATGGCCAGCAATGGCCTTGTAGACAGGGGAGAGGATGAAGCAAGCAAAATCAGCCTTGGTGCTCCCTTGCACCATATCAATTTGCTCATCCTGGATCAGGACAGGCAGATGGTACCAATGGGCGTTCCCGGAGAACTTTACATTGGTGGGCGAGGTGTAGGAAATGGCTACATCAACGACCCTGAATTGACTTCAAAGAGCTTTGTGCCAAACCCCTATGCGGCAGGTGAAACGATCTACCGAACCGGAGACATCGTGTGCAGGGAAAAAGATGGCACCATTTCATTTGTGGGCAGGAAAGACGATCAGGTGAAATTCCGAGGTTACCGACTGGAGTTGGGCGATATTGAAAATAGCCTCAGAGCAATGGATTTCATCAAAGAGGCATTGGTCATCTTGCGCACAGATTTTGGGCAAGACTATCTTGCTGCTTACCTCATCCCGGATGATTCTTCGGTTGCGCTGGATGAGTCACTCATAGCGCGCATCAAAGCGCATATAGCCAGCCAGCTGCCGCCCTACATGGTACCACAGCATTTTACCATGATGGAGTCATTCCCGCTAACGCTCAGCGGCAAGCTGGATAAGAGGAAATTACCCATTCCCAGCCAGGAGGCTGATAGTGATCGCTATGCTACAGCGACTACCGAAACAGAGCTACAGGTTCGTAAGATCTGGTCTCAGGTTTTGAATTTGCCTGAAGAGAAAATCAGCATAGATGCCAATTTCTTCACCTTGGGAGGACATTCGCTGAAAGCTGCCTTTTTGGTTAATAGTATCAATGAAGCCTTTGAACTGGACCTGTCTGTGAAGGATTTCTTCGCCAGACAGGATGTCAAAAGCTTCTCCGCCTACATAGACCGACTGGATCGCAGTGGTGCGGTCAGTATCCCGCAAGCACCGGAAGCCACCGATTATCCCTTGTCTTCGGCCCAGAGGAGACTGTACTTTTTACATGCTTTCGACGGAGAGTCAATGGCCTATAACATGCCACAGGCTTTTACGCTCAGCGGGAAAGTAGACTTGCAAAAAGTAGAAGATGCACTTTCCAGACTAGTGGATAGACATGAGAGCCTGAGGACGGCGATTAGGGTTGTAAATGGAGAACCCAGGCAGTTCATCGAAGAGCAACCTGGTTTTGAAATTGAAGTCTTTGAAAGTGAGGCGGCGGCCCTCTCAGGTTTTGTCAGACCCTTTGATATCACGTCAGCGCCGCTGTTCCGGGCCGGTTTTGCCTGGAAAAATGGTGGCGAAGCGTTGCTACAGCTAGACTTCCATCACATCATTACCGATGGTGTATCGCAAGACCTCCTCATCGGAGAATTCATTACACTGTACAATGGGAGTGAATTACCTCCGCTGCCCATTCAATTCAAGGACTATGCAGTCTGGCAGCAAGGAGCGGTTTATGAGGAGCGGATAGCCAATCAGAAACAGTTTTGGTTAGAAAAGTATGCTACTGTCCCCGAGGCATTGCAGCTTCCATATGACTTTGCCAGGCCGGAATTCCCCGATTATAAGGGAAGCTTCATCAAGTTAGTCATTGACCCGAAGCAGGTAGCGTCGCTCAAAGAGATCGCGCAATCGCAGCAAACGACCATGTATGCGGTGACACTGGCACTTTATTACCTCCTGATGTCCCGTTTGAGCAATAGCGAAGACATTACGGTAGGGACTCCTGTGAGTGGCAGGGAACTCAAAGACGTAGAGCAGATGAACGGCATGTTCGTCAATACGTTGCCGCTGCGTACCCAGGTAGACTATGGTCAGACGTTTGCTGATTTTGTAAAGCAGACCGGACAAGATGTGTTTGCCTGTCTGGACAATCAGGCTTATCCATTTGAAGAACTGCTGGAAGAGTTGAAAATAGAAAGGGACGCCAGCAGAAATCCACTCTTTGACACCATGTTCTCTTATCAACGAGTGGAGGAGTACAGTGCCAAACTTGACAGTTTAGAGGTGAGACAAGCTTCAGCAATGCCTGCAGTAGAGCAATTTGACTTGAGCATGATCGCTGGAGAAGATGTGGATGGCATGGTCATCACTTTGCAATATGCCACTGCATTATTCACTCAGGAGACCATCAACCGGTTTGGTAAATACTTCTTACAGATAGTTCAGTCAGCGGTTTCAAATCCAAATAGCAAGTTAGTAGATATACGCATGCTGCCGGAAGAGGAAGAGTCTGCCTTGTTGGCTCAATTAACGGGGCCAGTGCTTTCTATTCCAAAGCATCAGACCATGGTTGGTTTATTTGAGGACAGTGTGAAGGCCAATTCAAATGGTATTGCATTGGTTTTTCATGAGGAAGAACTTACTTACAAAGCATTAGACGACAAGGTCAACCAGGTAGCAAATTACCTGATGGCTGAAGGCGCAAAACCAGGTGATGTGATAGGCCTGTCTCTTGAGAGAGGAATCTATCAACTGGTGTCTATGCTGGCAATATTGAAGGCCGGAGCTGCCTATCTACCCATCCATAGGCAGTATCCTGACAACAGGGTACAGTTCATGTTTGAAGAAAACAATGTCAGTATTGTATTGACAGATGAATCTGATGTCAAAGAGGCCTTTAGGGATTTGCATATAATCAATCCCATAGCCGACATCGACTTCAGCAGGATCAGTAGTGCTCGTCCTGATGTGACAATTCATCCGAAAAGCCTTGCTTACATATTGTATACCTCCGGATCAACAGGTAAGCCAAAAGGGGTACGTGTTATCCATAAAGGAGTGGTTAATATGGCTTGTGCGCTGACAAAGCGTTATGAATTCAAGCATGATGAGCGTGTACTACAGTTCTCGACCATTGCCTTTGATGCCTCTGTGGAGCAAATCTGGCTGGCTTATTCCTCTGCCAATACCCTGGTGTTGATAGATGAGCTGACCATTGGTGATAATGAAGGATTTAGTCGTTACATCTCCCAACAGCAAGTCACTCATATTGATGCGACACCCTCATTCCTGGAGACGTTACAGATTCCTGATAACAGTAACCTAAAGAGGATTGTAGCAGGAGGGGAAGTGTTTACCAATGCACTGGCAGAAGCGCTGAACGGGAAGGCAACTTAATACAATTCCTACGGCCCTACAGAATCGACTGTGACCACAACCATCTATCAGGTGACTGAGGGTGATCTTGGCAAGAGAAGCAGTATTCCAATTGGAAAACCGATCAGCAATACACGTGCCCTGGTACTTGGACAACATGGCCAATTGCAGCCAGTAGGAGTGGCCGGTAGATTGTACATAGCGGGTGAAGGTGTCTCTCTGGGATATGTAAACAGACAAGCTCTTACCGATGAGCGATTCATTGATAGTCCACTTCTTGCAGGAGAAAAAGCATATGACACAGGAGACGTCGTCAAATTGCTTCCCGACGGAGAACTTACCTACCTGTCCCGGTCTGATCAGCAGGTGAAACTACGTGGTTTCAGAATTGAACTAGGTGAAGTAGAGAGTGCCATTAATAGAGTGGACGGTGTCAGCAATGCGGTGGTTACGCTGTACAAAAAACATGGCGATGGCGCGCTTGTGGCTTATTATGTGGGAAGGGAGAAGCTTACCGTGGAGCAATTCAAAGAAAGACTGGATTCACTGTTGCCCAACTACATGATCCCGTCTATGTTCATGAAGGTGGATGAAATTCCGTTGAACAGCAACGGGAAAGCGGATGTGAAAGCTTTACCAACTCCTTATTTTGAGGAAGGGGAGATAGTGGCAGCGGAAACTGCTACTGAAAAAGCATTGGTGACAATCTGGGCAGAAGTGTTGATGCTAAAGCCTGGGGCGATCAGTACAGTCAGGAGCTTTTTTGACATGGGAGGACACTCCCTCAAAGCAGCGTTCCTGGTCAACAATGTCAATGATGCTTTCAACGTAGAAGTATCACTCAAGGCATTCTATCTGCGCCCTACCATTCAGCATCTCGCAAGCCACATCGATCAACTGGATAAAACCAGCTTCAAAGGTATTCCAGTGGCAGAGGAGGAGCTCCATTATCCGTTGACGGCAGCGCAAAGACGCTTGTATTTTATGTATGAGCTTGACAATAGTTCGCTGGCTTACAACGTGACTCAAACCTTTAAACTAAAAGGTAAAATTGAATTGCAAAGGCTCAAAGAAGCATTGGCAGCACTGGTTACCAGACATGAGAGCCTAAGGACTACCATTGCGGTGATCGATGGTGAACCACGACAGGTGGTGCATGAAAACCTGCCGTTTCAGTTTGATATTTATGAAGACGCGGAGGAATGCCTCAATGAATTTGTCAGATCGTTTGACATCTCTACCGGACCACTTTTCAGGGCTGGTTTTGCATGGAAAAATGGTGAAGAGGCATTGCTGCAGCTGGATATGCATCATATCATCACCGATGGTGTCTCGCAAGATATACTTATATCGGAGTTTATCACCTTGTACAATGGTGGTCAGCTACCGGCTTTGCGTTTGCAATTCAAGGATTATGCAGTCTGGCAGGAAAGTGAGGCCTACCGCGATACGGTGAAGCTACAAAAGGAGTTTTGGTTAGAAAAGTATGAAACCATTCCAGAGCTACTGGACCTACCCTATGACCATGTCCGTCCTACGGTACCTGACTACAAAGGGTCTTTCCATCACTTCTTACTCGACAAGCATGAGTTGGATAGTCTTAGGGAAATAGCCCGAAAGCAAAATACGACCATGTATTCGGTGACATTGTCTTTGTACTACCTCTTGTTATCTGGTTTGAGCGGCAAACAGGATTTGTCAGTGGGAACCGTGGTGAGCGGCAGGTCGCTGAAAGATGTAGAACAGATGAACGGTATGTTTGTCAATACCCTGCCGCTTCGTCAGCAGGTTGACCATCAACAGACCTTTGCTGATTTCGTTCACCAAACAGGCCTGGAGGTGCTTTCTTACCTGGAAAACCAATCCTATCCATTTGAAGAGTTATTGGAGGAGCTGCATATAGAGCGGGACATCAGCAGGAATCCGTTGTTTGATACCATGTTCTCTTATCAAAAGAGTGAAACCTATGAAGCGAATCTGACCGACCTTGAAGTCATTCAGGCTGCTGGTCAGCAAAGGGCTGCACAGTTTGATCTCAGTGTAGAGATCGGGGAAAACGCGGATGAACTGGCCATCACCTTCCATTATGCGACAGCATTATTTGATCCTGAAACGATCGCACATTTTGGTCGGTACATGAAGCAACTCATTCGGTCTGTGGTTGAAAGGCCTGATATACCTTTGAGCGAGATCAGGATGTTAACCCCGGAGGAAGAAAACAGTATTCTCAGCAAACTGGCAGGGCCTGTGGTGGAAGTGCCACGGGAGAAAAACCTGGTCGATTTGTTTGAGGCTTCAGTAGCAGAAACACCAAACCATGTAGCAATCGTTTTTCACGATCAGGAAATCAGCTACCTGGAGCTTGACAAGCGTGCGAATCAACTAGCCAATCATTTGATTGCCAATGAACTAGCTCCAGGAGAAGTGGTTGGTCTGTTACTCGAAAGAGGGATCAGTCAGTTCGTTTCTATACTAGCGGTATTGAAGGCAGGGGCAGCTTACATGCCTATTCACAAGGATTATCCAACCACCCGCCGTCAACTGATGTGCGAGGAAAATAAAGTGAAACTGATCATCAGTGATTCGTCAGATTTACAGGAAGAGTTGCCGCAACAGACAATCATAAACCCCTTAGTGGACATGGATGGTCAGACCGCATATGACTCAGCGCCGGTGGTCACGATGAGTCCTGATGCAATCGCTTACATTATTTACACCTCTGGCTCTACCGGGAAACCCAAGGGAGTGCAGGCGTTACATCGAAATGTGGTCAATTTGGCTCATGCGCAAAGGCAGCGCTATAATTTACAGCCGCAGGAACGGATTTTACAGTTTTCTACCATTGCATTTGACGCTTCGGTGGAACAAACCTGGTTGGCCTTGTTATTTAGCAATACCCTCGTGTTGGTAGATGAATTAACGATTACGGACAGCCAGGCATTGAGCCGATATATCATAGACCAGGAAATCACCCATTTCAATGCGACTCCATCTTACCTGGAGCAAGTTCATTTCCCTGACCAGCACCAGCTGAGAAGAATAGTAATGGGAGGAGAGGCATGCAGTGTTCAGCTGGCGAAGAGGCTGATCACAGAGGCGTCACTATACAATAGCTATGGGCCTACAGAAACCACGGTTACCTCAGTCGTTCATCAGGTGACCGAAAGCGATGTAACATCCGGCAGTAGTATACCAATAGGTCGCCCTATCGGCAACACTAATCTGCTGATACTGGGAACGAATGGCGAGATATTACCTTATGGTGTTCCTGGTAAATTGTTCATAGCCGGAGATGGTGTGACGCGAGGGTATGTGGATCGACCTGCGCTAAATGATGAGCGTTTCATCAGTAGCCCATTGCTGAAAGGTGCCAAAACTTATGATTCCGGTGACGTGGTCAAGTTGATGGCTGATGGAAGACTAATCTACGTCAGCCGATCCGATCAACAAGTGAAGTTGAGGGGCTTTAGAATTGAGCTGGGAGAAATTGAGCATGCGATAGCCCAGGTCAAAGGAGTTTCCCGGTCGGTGGTTGTCCTGCATAAGGAAGATCATGGAGATGCATTGGTGGCGTACTATGTAGGAGAACAAAAGCTGAGCATTGAGGAGCTCAGGGAGCAACTGACTGCCCTGATACCCGCTTACATGATACCTTCTATGTTGATCAAAATAGATCAAATACCACTCAATAGTAATGGAAAAGTGGATTTCCGCGCGTTACCAGCTCCTTATTATGATGAAGGCGAGGTGACATTACCAGCTACAGCAACCGAAGAAGCTGTTGTAGTAATCTGGGCAGAAGTATTGAAACTAAGTACGGAGGTGATCAGTACCACCAGGAGTTTCTTCGACCTGGGTGGACATTCACTGAAGGCTGCCTATCTGGTCAACCGGGTCAATGAGGCATTCCAGGTAGAAGTTTCCCTTAGAGATTTCTTCCTCTTCCCTGATGTCAAAAACTTGTCAGCTTTCATTGATAGCCTTGAATATACAGAAGTTTATTCATTGTCAAAGGCGGCCATACAGCCTCACTACCCATTGACATCTGCGCAGAAGCGGCTTTATTTTATCCATACGATGGACAGTTATTCGCTGGCCTACAATGTGACGCAGGCGTTTGTGCTGAAAGGACATATAGACCAGCAGAAGCTAAAATATACCTTTACCAGGCTGGTGGAAAGACACGAAAGCCTGATGACCTCAATCAAGGTAGTAGATGGAGAACCCCGACAGTTCATTCAGCAACAACCCGATTTCTCGTTTGAGGTGTATGACGATGCAGAGGCATGCATGACGCAGTTTGTGAGACCTTTTGACCTGTCACAAGGGCCTTTGTTCAGGGTAGGTTTTGCCATGAAAGGAGAAGGCGAGGCGCTGCTTCACTTAGACATGCACCATATCATTACCGATGGGATTTCTCAGAATGTATTGATCTCAGAATTTATCAGGCTTTACAATGGAGACCAGCTGGCGGAACCTGAGTTGCAATTCAAAGACTATGCAGTCTGGCAGCAAAGTAACGATTACCAGAAAAGAGTAGAAAGGCAAAAGCGTTTTTGGCTGGAGAAATACGATAGCCTGCCAGATGCATTACAATTGCCATACGACCATACCCGTCCTGAGGTACCTGACTATCAGGGAGCCTACCATCATTTTGTCATTGAGCAGGAACAAGTGATGCGACTCAGAGAGATTGCCGTCAAAGAGCAAACTACCTTATATGCCGTCACACTGTCATTGTACTATCTGCTCCTTGCCAGGTTGGGCAATCAGGAAGATGTAGTGGTAGGAACACCAGTAGGAGGCAGAGAACTGAAAGACATTGAGCAGATGAACGGGATGTTTGTCAATACCTTGCCACTGCGTCAGCAAATTGATTATCAGATGTCTTTCTCCGACTTAGTTGCCAAAACCGGGGCAGATGTCTTCTTCAGTATGGCCAATCAGGCTTATCCTTTTGAGGAACTGCTGGAAGAACTCAAAATAGCGCGCGATATTGGAAGAAATCCACTATTCGATACCATGTTCTCTTATCGGAATACCGAGGATGCTATTCCTAAACTGGATAACCTGGAGGTAATTCCGGTTTCCAGTGACCAGAACCTCGCGCAGTTTGATCTGAGCGTAGATGTTGGTGAAGAACCGGCCGGTTTAGTAGTCACTATGGAATATGCAACATCGGTCTTTGAGCAGGCAACGATAGAGCGGTTTGCCGGATACTTCCAGCAGATCGTCAATGCTGTTGTAGAGAATGCCGATGTCAGGTTGTCAGCGATTGATTTATTGACAGCACAGGAAAAATCTACCTTATTGAGACAATTGTCAGGGAAGAAATTTCCGATACCTCAAGGTGAAAACCTTGTAAGTCTGTTTGAAACCAGCGTCGATGGTAATCCCGACGGTGTGGCATTGGTTTATCACGAGACCCAACTCACCTATCAACAGTTTGACGAGAAGGCCAATCAGATAGCTAACTATTTGATTGAAGGAGGTGTAAAGCCTGGAGATAGTGTGGGACTATTTCAGGAACGGGGAATCGATCAATTGGCCTCCATGCTGGCAATCCTTAAAGCAGGAGCTGCCTATCTGCCCATACACAAGCAATATCCTGAAAGCAGGCGTCAGTTGATGCTTGAAGAAAACCAGGTGAAAATACTATTGACTGACGAAGGCGATCTTGGCCATAAGTTGAGTGATCTGAAAGTGATCAATCCTATCAAAGAGATCGATTTTAGCAAGGCTGATACCAATCGTCCCGGCATTCATATACCTACTGATAGTCTTTCTTACATTTTGTATACATCTGGCTCCACCGGCAAGCCCAAAGGAGTACAGGTAATGCATAAGGGAGTGGTCAACATGGTGATGGCACTACGGGAGTTTTATGAGCTACAAGACCAGGAAAGGCTACTGCAGTTTTCTACGATCGCATTTGATGCATCGGTAGAACAAATATGGTTGGCTTTCTCAACTGGTAATACCCTGGTGCTGATTGATGAACTCACCATTGGAGACAGTAAAGAGTTTGTTCATTACATTACCAGACATCAACTCACGCACATTGATGCGACTCCTACGTTTTTGGATCAGTTACATATTCCTGATGAAAATCGCCTGCGCAGGATTGTTGCAGGGGGAGAGGTGCTCACCTTAGCGTTGGCAGAGAGGCTGTCTCATAAGGCACAGGTATACAATGCTTACGGGCCTACAGAGACCACTGTCACTGCTACCGTTCATAAGGTGTCACATGCTGACATTGATAAAGGCAAAGGTGTACCCATTGGACAACCCATTGGCAACACAAGTGCCCTGGTTCTGGGTAAACATGGTCAGGTGCAGCCATACGGTGTGCCGGGCCGACTGTACATCGCTGGAGCAGGGGTTTCCAAAGGATATGTTAACAGACCAGCATTGACTAATGAGCGTTTTATCACGCATCATCTGGTTGCTGAAGGTAAAGTTTATGACACAGGAGACATTGCCACTTTGCAGCCTGATGGCCGGCTCATGTACCAATCCCGTTCTGATCAGCAAGTCAAATTGCGCGGATTCAGAATTGAACTGGGAGAGATTGAGAGTGCCATGATCAGTTTAGACAAAGTAACCAGTGCGGTGGTCACCCTCTATGAAAAAAATGGAGACAGTGCCCTGGTAGCCTGGTATGTGTCGACAGCCAGAATCAGCTCGGAGCAATTGAAGGAACGTCTTCAGGATCACTTACCTTCCTTTATGATTCCTTCTATTTTGATGAAAGTGGACAAAATCCCTCTCAACAGTAGCGGAAAAGCAGCTATCAGTGCGCTTCCATCTCCCTACTTTGAGAGAGGGGAGGTGACCCTGGCCGAGACAGAAACTGAAATGACGCTGGTAGAACTCTGGTCTCAAGTGCTGAAAATTGACGCAGATGACATCAGTACTACCCGGAGCTTCTTTGACCTGGGCGGTCATTCACTGAAGGTGGCACAGCTCAAACATGAGATTACGAATTCACTGGGTTATGAGGTCTCTGTGGTGCAGCTATTCCAATATCAGACGATCAGAGAACAAGCAAAGCTGGTTGGTCAAAATGATCGGTCTGATGCGCAAAACAATGATCAGCACCTCATCCTGGCATTGAATGAAATCAAAGAAGGAGCACCTGCTCTCTTTTTCATCCACGATGGCAGTGGAGATGTCTTGGGCTATAAAAAGCTCGCGACGGTCATGCAGGAATACAACTGCTGGGGTATCAGAAGTGCTACTTTGTCCTATGCAGGTCCGGTAGAAATGACTGTACAGCAATTGGCCAAACGGTATATTGAGTTGATCAGAGGCGTGCAACCTGCTGGAGCATTGAGCGTGGTGGGTTGGAGTCTGGGCGGATCGATCGCCTATGAAATTGCCCGTCAGCTGGAATCCTCGGGAGATCAATTGAATCACCTGGTCATGATTGATACAGATTTCTTCTGTGAGACATTCCGTGAGACGGGTAGTTCACAGCACTTTGGTTTTGCCGAGGAATTGAAGCTTGTGAGCAACATAGGCATGTCTTTGTCAAAGGATCAGATAGCCGAAATCACCGATGCAGAAATGTTATGGTCGCGGCTGATCGATAAGCTCCGTGGTTCTCAAACGCTATTTGCGCAGTTCAAAAAGTACCTTCCCGAGGATGTAAAAGCATTAATACCCTTTTGGAATGAACACAAGGCCGACGAACTGGTCCGGCTGTGCAATACGATCCGGTCGCTGACTTATGCGGTGAGTACTTACCAGTCAACAGGTAAAGTATCTGCACCGGCGGCTTACCTGAGCGCATCACAAACTGATTTGAATCTCTCTGATTTAGACGAGCACTTTGGGCAACAGGTAACCATCATGACGATACAGGCTTCGCACTTTAACATCTTGAAACAACCACAGTTGCATCAAACGGTAAAAGTGATGAGGAATTACCTCACGCAGCCGAAAACTACGGTTTTGCAAGACAACATGAATAAATAAAAATACTGAACCTATAAATTCTTCAACAATTGAAAACTATAAAGATTACGGCATCAGCGCTATTGTGTCTATGTCTATACCTGACTTCCCTTACGGGATCTGCCGCTTCTGATCAGCCGTTTGAAGCTGCTATTCAAGAAGTGAAAAAGATGTACGAAGAAGCAGATGTCCCTGGCATTAGTGTGATCATGGTTTCTGGTGGAGAACACCGGATTTTAAACCTTGGCTACGCAGATGCGGATGGCAATCAGCCGGTAACAGACCAGACTCATTTTCAGTTGGCCTCCTGTAGCAAAGCCTTTACTGCGCTGGCTTTCATGAAGCTCAAGGAAGCAGGGCTTGTCAACCTGGAAGACCACGTCTCTGATTACCTGCCGTGGTTCAAGGTGATGTATAACGGCAATCAGATTCCAGTTGAACTTGGGCATCTGCTCCATCACACCAGTGGGATTCCCTGGAATACCATTGCGGATATTCCTGAATCCAATGATGATGATGCGTTGCTACAAACTGTTCGCACACTGATAGATGAGGAATTGAATCATCCTCCAGGCAGTATGTATGAATATGCCACGATCAACTATGATGTCCTGGCTTTGGTGATACAGCAGGCCACTGGTCAGCGCTTTGAATCTTACCTCACAGAGCAATTGCTGAAGCCCCTCGGTATGTTACAGACCACTATCGGCGTAGATCCTGACATGGAGAATGTCTCTGCGGGGTTTAAATCAGGTTATTTTACCAATTGGGTGTACGATGCTCCCATCTACAAAGGCAACAACGCCGCTGGATATGTGGTGTCCAATGCTCAGGATATGGTAGTTTGGCTGCAGACGCAATTGGGACAGGCCAACAAATCGTTTTATCATTTGGTGAAGGAAACACATCAGCGGGATAAGTCAGTTGCCATTCATGGGATGGAGTCTTATGGTGCAGGCTGGGAAATCTCTATGGATGGTACCGGCCGAATAAGTCACTCGGGGGCAAACCCTAATTTCACCTCCTTCGTCATTTTAAGGCCCGAAGAGCAATCGGCAATCGCTGTGCTTGCCAATTCGAACACCACGTTTACGGCATTGATCGCCGACAATGCCATCAGGGCGATGTTAGGAGAAGGAATTACCCGACATTTTGACCCGGGAGACAATGGAGATAAGATTTATTCCCTGCTATCAATGGCACTGATGCTGTACATCGGTATTGTAGCCACGATTATGGGACGGATGCTATGGCTTACTTTCAAAGGAGAGCGCCGGTTGACAATACCGAAAAAGGGAACCTTGCTGAAAATGATTATCGCAGTGGTTGCACTGCTGCCATTTGCAGCGGGAGCTTACCTTTTTCCACAAGCTGTGGCAGGATTTAACTGGGAGTCGATCGTTGTCTGGACACCCATTAGTTTCCTGACACTCGCAAAAGTGGTTGTTGTCGCCGTGGGAATAAGCTATCTGCAATATGTCCTTGCCGAGCTTCTTCCGGAACCTGACTATTACAAAAGAAAAGTACCTCAGATTGTACTTTTCAGTGTGCTTTCAGGGCTGGCCAATGTGGTGGTGATTATCATGGTGACTTCTGCATTGAATACCAGCGTAGAGCTCAAATATATGATCTTCTACTATGTGTTGATTCTGGGGATTTACCTGTTGGGAAGAAGGTTTGTACAAGTGCAGTTGATCAAAATTACCCGTGGGATGATCTATGACATGCGGATCAAGCTCGTAGGGAAAATATTCTCTACTTCTTACCAGAACTTTGAGAAGATAGACAAAGGGAAGGTCTATTCTACCATGAATGATGATATCAACAGGATAGGTGAGTCAACCAATATCATGATGATGCTGATTACGAGTGTCATTACCACCTTGGGAGCTTTCATATACCTAGGCTCCATCGCATTTTGGGCTACTTTGATCGTCATTTTCCTCATTCTGGCATTATCAGTTACTTATTCATTGGTCGCTCAAAAGGCCATGCCCTATTTTGAAAAAGCGAGAGATGAGCAGACAACTTATATGGGACTGTTGAGCGGTATGGTAGAAGGGTTTAAAGAACTGAGTTTGCACGTCAACAAAAAGCTGCAATACAAGGACGATGTAAACACCAGTGCCAAAGAATACAAGGAAAAGGTGACCACAGCAGATACCAAATTTGTGAACGCATTCTTAGTAGGGGAGTCCCTGCTGGTCATTCTGCTGGGAGCTGTAGCCTTCGGTATGGGAGAGTTATTCCCGGAGATACCATTTTACACTGTGATGAGCTTTGTGATTGTGTTACTCTATCTGATAGGCCCTATTGGAGGGATACTAAATTCCGCTCCTGTTATTATGGGACTCAAAGTAGCATGGAACAGAGTTCAGGAATTCATTGAAGAAATCCCGGCTACTTCCGAGCTGGTGCAGGTAACCAAAGTGAATAGAAGCGTAGACCAATTGAAGGTAGAAGATATCCACTTTGCTTATCCCGGAACAAAAAATGACAGGCAATTCTCAGTAGGACCGATCAATTTTGAAGTAGCATCCGGTGAGGTGATCTTTATCATAGGGGGTAATGGCAGTGGTAAGACAACATTTGCCAAGCTGATTACAGGACTATACCAGGCAGACTCCGGCAGCATAGTCATTAATGGAAAAGAAGTAAAACACGACTCGGTCAGTGAGTACTACTCTACAGTGTTCACACCGCCCTACATTTTTGATAAAATCTATCATGCGAGAGAAGGGCAGAACACCGATCAACACCAGCAATTGCTTGAAACACTGGAACTGCAGGATAAAGTATCTATCAGTGATATGAAGTATGATACTACGAAGTTGTCCGGCGGTCAGCGCAAAAGGCTGGGACTTTTACAGTGCTACATGGAAGATTCTCCAATTTTCCTTTTCGATGAGTGGGCTGCTGAGCAAGACCCGGAATATCGAAAGTTCTTCTATCGCACGCTGATCCCTGAGATGAGAAAGCAAGGGAAGATCGTCATCGCGATCACGCACGATGATCATTACTTTGACGAAGCCGACAGAATTTATAAAATGAGTGACGGTCAATTGATAGAAGTTAATACCGAGTCGCTTGTGTTAAGTTGACAACAGCTCGAATTTTAGGTTTAAAGATATCTGAGTTCGCTGTTTTCCTCTAAAAATGTATGAACTACCAACCCCAGGTTGCTGTTAGTTCTGTTCTCAGCAGACATATAAAGTGATGTGCCGGAATTTTCATTCACTTAAAATTCCTTCAGTCCATCAAAAAAGCCTTTCAGTAGTGATATTGAAGGGCTTTTTTTTTGAGATGTCGGGTATTGAAATGAATCAGTGGTACTTCTCATGCTGAAAATACCGATAAACGACAAAAGGTCAGTAAAAACTGACCTTTTTTGCGATGTAGCGGGAACGGGCGAAATCTCGAACTTTTTGGAGACAGATTTGGGGCTGGTTTTGGATGGAAATTTTGAGAAAAATCCTTCTTGAGAGTAACAGGACCTAGAAAAATGATATATTCAAGTGAATGGACTAGGATTGATTCTTATATTAGCTTGACTAGAATTTTCATATAATTAGACAGGAGAGAAAGTTTAAATCAATACAGAATATTATTCTTCTATATTGGTTATATGATTTCACTTTTTCAAATTGTACTTTTCAAAGGAATGCAAGCCTTTGAATCTATTCTTATAAAAGTAGCAGATACTCTTGCTGGCTCTTAAATTTCTCTACAAATCGGAGTCTCTTGCATTTCGGTCTATAGGTAATTTCGGGCTGCAAATTATTTAGGATGGTATCGACAACTTGGTTTGGAAATGCTTGACAAAACAGTTTAACAGATTATGTCTTTTTATGATAAAATGAGTACTTTGGCGATATGGATGAAGAAGATAAAAAGATACTCATAAAATCACGGGAAGAATGCACGGGGATTATGTACACCTTTTTGATTAGTAAAGATGATGGGTGGCACGTTCTTGAAAATGGTGGTCAGAAAGGGATCAGTATAGAAGACGGTTATGTGGACTTTAAAGATGATGGTAAGGTCGAAATCAAGCAAGGAACCGGAAGAGCATTTCTGGATGCAGGTCATGTTATTAGACAGTTAAATGAACAATTGGAGTAATTAAAATCATTAACAACTATGAAAATCGAAGATCTCAAAGAAAAAGTTAACGGTCTAACTCAAGCTCAACAAAACATTGAGGCAAACAGAGAAACCTGGGCTGAAAAAACCAAACCTCTCTTAATAGATATTTTGGGGCGAATCGCAAAAGAATTCCCAATTGGCTGGCATGTCCAAAAACTCGATTGGGATAAGAACCTAGAAGGAGTTAACATAACTTTTGGACCAACTAACTCAGGGATAAAAACCAAGACGGAAACATCTGTCAAAGCTCATATTAAGCATGGAGGTACTATTGTATTCTCTCAAGCCTATAATGGAGAAATTTTCGTTATAATTTTATATCCATATGTTGACGAATTTGTTGGTAAAATAGAAAACAAAGTTCTGGGAAAATTCCCACCTTCTGCAATTGATGAAAACTTTATTGTATCAAGAGTCGCAGAATTTCTTGATGAGATGAAGAAGTGGGAAGAATCAACACCATCAAGTATCATTGGCTTCCAGACTAACAGTTAGCGGAAAAAGTGGATAACATTTGCTGGCACGAATGCGACAACTGACATTTCGCACACATCAGTGCGAACATCACCATGAATCAGCCGCTTAGGAAAGTTTGTGCTTCTCCTAAGCTCGGGGCGTACTCCTGCTAGATGGGCGTTATATGAACCATTGGGGTAATTTTCTTGAAGGTTTTCCTACAATATAAAAAGTTGATCATTAGAGGTTATGAAAAAGGTTAACTGAGCCTGTTTTTTATCTTACCACCTTTTATCTTGTTTTCTAATGTATTTTACAAGCTCTGAGTTTAATTCTTCAATCAATCTCTCTATTGAATCACCAAAAGCATCTTCACCTTTACCGCCTTGTCTATGAATAATAGCGTTTATTCCGCTATGCGCTTTTTCTTCTTCAAAGGTTATGTGGGACTTATAAATCTGCCTAGATTTAAAATTTATATGCTGTTCTATTGCAAGTTTGTAAACATTTAGCTTTACAACTACCTTTTGGGCTTTTTCCCTGAATTGCTTTCCAAGAAGTGCCTCACCCTCGACTTGCAAACTGTTAAATTCTTTAGCAGCTTCAGAAACCTTCTGTAATCTATTTTTATACATTCTTTCTATGCGATCGAGTTCAGTTGCTTTATCCTCTGCTTCTTCGTAGCCAATCCCAGGTACTTCCCCAATTTCGGCGGGATTAAAAAAAACACTTCTTTGGTCATGCAATGCGTCTCGTATTCCATATGTCACCTTTAAAAATTTATATGCAAAGTCAAAGTATGCTTTGCCTCTCAACTCTATTTTCCAACGGTTGAAGCCGCGAATAGCAAGAAAAATCGTGACAAAAGCTGCTAAAATATATACTATATCCTTAATATTTTGAATGGTCCAGAAAATTGGAGCTTCTTGTTTGCATATAATCAGTTCATCCATTGTTTAAAGATATTCATTTTGAAAATGACAATTGATAATTCCCCAATATCCGCGTAATCAATCTAGTAAAATCTACCTTTTCTCATTATTCCAAAATCACATTTGCCCTTGACAAATCTTCTGATTATTGAAACTTAGAGTTCAAAAGCTCAAAAAGCATATCTTAAATCTTCTATTGGATAAAATGCAGGTAGAGTGACACCTTTAACGAAGAAAGACGGTGTCTTCACTATATTCAGTTGTCTGCCAATCGCGAGATGTTCCTCTAACTCTGAAATGAGATAATCCTTTCCGGTTGGAGAAACATTTTGAGTTTTTGATTGATAAAAGGCACGTTTAAACCCTTCAACAGAATATTTGTGTTGGTCAAGTAATTTACCGAATTTGTAATAACCAATTGAAGAACTGGGTCCGCTGTAAATCAAATTTACTTTTACTTGCTGATTGTCTTGAATCAATTGATAAATGCCATCTAAACTTTCCTGACATTTGCTGCAAGTAAGGTTAAAAAAACAAAAGACTTCCACTGAAATATCAGAGCTATTACTGATTTCTAAAGCTCGTACAGATCGTAAAACAACATCTGTTTTAGATTCGTATTCATTTAGGACATCATAGTTCAACTGACTCTCAATTATTAGTAATTGTAATTCCAGCTTAGCTCGAAGATTTTTAAGAAATAGGAAATATAAAAGCGATACCAGGCTAGATAGTAAGGCCACAGAAATTGCCATCGGATAACTGTAAAGTTGCCATGAAAAATGTTGTATCGAGTAGATAAACATGATACTTACAACTATGTGTGTGGATAGGCAATACAAACATAAATGCTTTAGTCTAATCATCAATAAGCTGTAAAAGAGGGCAAAAGGAAAACTCAAACAGCTCAATAAACATAGTACCATTTCATATCCAGGACTGAAGGATAAAATAAACTGGGTACTGAAAATTGGAATCGCAAAAAAAATGATTGGTACATGCTTGAGCTTTCCCCATTTGCTGGCCGTTAGCTCACTACAATTGATCTGATTACTAATATTACAAAAAGGTGTTTGATATAACCCCATGCTGTAGAGCGACAAAAAAAGAGACAATGCTAGAGCAGCTAAGCTGGATAAAAAATAGAATAACTGGAGATGCTGATGAATGTAGAAGAGTCCAAGTACTACCAAAAACCCGAGCAAGTAATAGGCTGCCTGCTGTAAAACTTTCCTTTTTACTCCTAAATTTAGTCTTTTGGTATCTTCAAAGGCTATGCAAGTGATAAAACATACATGCGCATTTATATCAAACCCGTGTTTTATTAAAACCTCTGTTATGTCCTCTTTTTCTCTTATCTGCTCAGGTAACCCATTTGGCTTAAAAAAAATAAAAGGTTTCGCTACTTGATTTATTTGTGAAGATGGAATCTCTATGATCAGGTGTTGTAAATCCAGTCTTTGAAGCAATATACTAACCGTTTTCAAAGAAGGCTCTTTTAAAAATTGGTTGGTGAATGCGTATCGAAGAGGCTTACTTAACTTAATGTTGTATTCCTTGCAAAAACTGCTGAAAAAGGAGATGTCCATAAGAATAATTAGTTATATTACATTATTTAACAAAACTAATTATTTTATGAATCCATTAACTAATCTTGAGGCTTTAAAAGCCTTTACGATTCCTAAAGATGATCTAACCTCGGTTCAAGGTGGTCGAACTGTTGAATTTGTTGCCGATCCATCGGGTAGTGGTCTCTGTGGAAAATATGTAGACGGTAATGATGGTTCTTTCCGTAAATGGAAAGTGAAAGACAGGTATGAAGATAAGTGTTAAAAAGCCCTTATTAATAAAGAAGCATGTTATGATCATGCTTCTTTGTTTGTTTTCTAATACAGTACTAATTGCACAAAAAGATTCCAGGTCTTTTATTGTTTATAGTAAATCCGTTTACGAGGCAAAAGCCCTTATGAAGATCGGGCAGTACGATTCGTCTCACTACCTTTATCAAGTTGCATTTAAGCATAGTTCAAATCCATTCATTCATGATCTTTTAGACGCAGCCTTAGTAAGCCGAAAAGCAAATCAACCGCATGAAGTAGCAAAAAGGTACTTTGAAAAAGCGGTAGCTGCTGGACTAAGTAAGGTTCGGTTAAAAAAAAACTTGAGAGACCGGGCTTTATATCCAGCAGTATTGAGGAGAGAAATACTTGAAGGATATGATGCAATAAATGCTAGGTATGTAGAGGAAGTTATGGTCTCTGAAAAGGCAACAGTAGCACGTATCATTAAGAGAGATCGTCGCTCCAGAAATTTCTGGGGTCTTTTGACAAGTTTTGATAAAAAGGATTTGATTAACTACAAGGAAATCACAAAGCTCTGCGAAGCAGGAGCTTGGCCATCTCCCCATACTATGGGCCAATTTAAGAAAAAGAACAAGTATGATGTTACTGGTCGTATTACATTGGTCTTTTTGCATTTTAATCCACAGCAGATTGCCAAACTTCAACCATATTTATCAGAAGCATTAGAGTTAGGGCTGATCATGCCAGATGAATATGCTCGAATTATGGATTATACCTCTATCAAGCTCACACTGAAACAAACATATGGGACTTATGTAAAAACAGCTGGAAAGAGACCGAGTTTTCTCACCATCCTTAATCCTGAACAGGTGAATGAAAGAAGAGCTGAAATAGGTTTGAAGCCTATCGAACAGTATGCAGAAGACAGAGGCGTGTCATGGGAATCATATTAGTGTACTCCGAGAATTTGGACGAATCCACCAATGAAGTTATCGACTGGTTGTGTCATTATGATGCAAGAATCATCAGAATCAATGCAGGTAATCACTTGAACATCACTTTATACGATTCTATTACCAATGTATTCCATTGTGAGGTAAACGGTATAAGTTTTTGCTCTACCGAGGTTAAAGCTGTTTGGTATAGGAAAGGCGAAATGTACTACCCTTTTTCTCTGGAGTTGGAACATAAGGAACTTGGTCGAATAATGGATTCTTACATTGAAGGCGAATGGCGGGGTCTTTTTGAATTTTTTATAGAAGAACTAAAGCAAATTCGATCACTGGGTAGCTATTCTAGCAGGATCTTTAATAAATTGAACACTTTACAATTGGCACGAAAGGTTGGCTTTTCCGTTCCCCATACCTTTATAGCGAGTAGTAAAAAGACTGTGGTCCAAAAATTAAAAACCTATGATAAACTTATTGTAAAAGGCATCACAGATACACCCAATATCAACACCCAGCACATTGCCGTAAGTGCCTACACAGAGAGGGTCGACAATGACTCTCTTGAGAAGCTGCCAAATGTGTTTTTGCCTTCACTGTTTCAGGAAGAAATCGAAAAGAGCTATGAAGTGCGCTCCTTTATGCTAAAAGATAAGTTCTATTCCATGGCCATTTTCTCACAAGAAAACCCAAAAACAATCACTGATTTCAGAAAGTATGATGCAGCCAACCCAAACAGAACGGTACCGTTTCAACTAGACGAAGCGACAGAAGAGAAATGTAGAAAACTAGCGCAGGCACTCGACTTAGATACCGGGTCTTTTGACTTTATTGTGTCTAGTCTTGGCCAGGTAATATTTCTGGAAATCAACCCAGTGGGGCAGTTTATGATGGTATCCAAGCCCTGTAATTATCCAATAGAAAAAGAGATAGCCGATTATTTAATAGAATGAAACAGCATAACGATACGGATAGCCAAGTTAAATCTCAATTGGAGGCTGTTAAAGAAAACCTTCCGGTGACTTTTCAATTCACCAAAATTCAGTTTTTTGAAAAAGGTATTATTAGTGGTAATGCCACTGAAGGCGATGGTTATTTAGAACTCCCCAAATATCAAACGCCGATGACTACTCCCAAAAACTTTCACAAGCATATTACTAGAATGGTTAAGTTGAATGGAGAAAAGTAAGAATAATACTGTCTTTATGCTTTATGCGAATTGTCTTCCGGTGATCGGAGCATCTAATGCAATAGTGTGTGACTTGCAGAATAGTGTATATTATCCCATTCCAAAAGATCTGGCTTTGTTGTTGCAAAATGAGGCCGGCAATACACTTTTATGGTTTGAAACCAAGTACTCAGCGAAGGATTATCAGGTAATAAAAGCAAACTTTGATTTCTTAGCTCAGCATGGTTTAGGGTTCTACACACAAAACAAAGATCAGTTTCCAAAGCTGTCTGAAGAATGGTATGATCCTGGCCTAATTAATAATGCTGTGATAGACATAAGTAAGGAGTCCTCGCACCACTATGAGAAAATTGCTAAAGAGCTAATAAATGCAGGTTGCAGACATCTGCAATTGCGGTTCTTTCAATCTGTAACTTACAATGAATTATTAGTAGTGATAGAGTCGATTTCAAAAGTCTCATTTCGGTCTATTGAGTTATTGTTTAGAGACTTTAAAAGTAAAAGAAATCATATTGAGGCTGTGATAGACCTATATCCTCAAATCATGTTAGTGATTGTTGGAAATCAAAATAAGCACTACCATTTTGATTATAAAGGAACTAAAGTCTTGTTGGTGACAGAAGATTTGAGAGACGATACTGTCTGTGGCCAGGTATCTACAGAGTATTTTACAGTTAATACCAGCTCATTTGCTGAAAGTAAGCGTTTCAACTCATGCCTCAATAAAAAAGTAGGAATAGACAGACAAGGGAATGTGAAAAACTGTCCTTCTTGTACAGCCTGTTTTGGTAAAGCAAATGATGTGGACTTTCAAAAGACACTCCAGCAAGAGAGTTTTCAGCGGCTATGGCATATCACAAAAGATCATATAGCAGTTTGCAAGGACTGTGAATTTAGATATATCTGCCCCGATTGTAGAGCGTTTACCGTTGACGAAGACGAGTTAGGGAAGCCTCAGAAATGTGGATACGATCCTTACCAAGGCGTCTGGGAATAAGCCTTTTAACTAATCAATCTTAAACTCCACACCAAGTCTGACGAAGCGGCTGAACACTTCGCTGTTCTCTGAAATGAAAAAGTTAGGAAATAGGGTTTGACGCACAAAGAACTGATTGTTCAATAGGTTATCCGCTTGTAGCTGAAGATCTAGTCCTTTGATTCTATAAGATAAGCTGAATGCAAGGTTTGTGAACTCAGAACGTACATTTCCAAAAAAGCGAACGGTTCGCAGCTGTGGAGACAGCAGTAAACGATGTTCCAAAAAATCAAGGTTTAGCCTCATATTCAATGAAAACATTTCCTGTCTGGATTTGACTTCGCTTAGCCCATTGAAAAAGTTAAAGGCTGTGTACTTAGGAAAGATGTTGAAGTTGAATTTTTTATGATCAAAATCAGAGGCCACTTTTAAGCCTAGCAATGTCCTATTGGTTCTGGTAAGATATGAAATACCGTCCTCCGAGATATTTCTTGCACTGTTTATGATCCATTCTGGTTCAAGAATCATAAACAGCGGTAGGTTTTTCATTCGTTTTTTGAGAGGGAGTGTAATAGCCCAGTAAGATGCTTCCAGTTGATCGTAAAGTGCTTCTACGATCCCGTTAGTATTTGCAACAAACCTATTTCCTGTAAATGTTCTGCCATAGAGTGCTGCCGGGTCAAATTCCCAACCAGAAAATTTAGTTACCCCACTAATTTCAGCGACATATTCTGGTGTCGGTTGAATTTGTGAGGTACCAGGAATGGCAATGGTTTGAAAGCTCTCCAATTCAAAGCCTCTCACAATCTTTCTCAATGGAAATGAACCCACCTGCCGCTTCAGAAGAAATAAAGCGGATGAACTCTTAGACATTTGATATTCCAGAGTGGTCACAAACTCCAGTTGAAAAGTACGCTCATTATCCTCAACACTAGGAAACCTGATAGAAGATGTGCCTAATTCGCCAAAAAAATCAAATTTTCCGAAACTAATCCTGTCATTGACAAAGTAGGTGAGTTTGGAGAAATTGAATGGTGATGCGGTTTCAGAAACAAAGTCTTGTATGGCAACTCCATTGCGGTTGTTTCTACCGTTACGTACTTCACTCAACTGATTGTTAAGGTATCTGAAACCTGTGTTCGTATTCCCAAGTTTGCTCCTATGGTAGAATGATACTTCAGCCACAGCTCTTTTCGCCTTGGAGTCGATGTCTTGTCTAAAATCTGAAACAAAATTAGCCTGATTATCAATAAACAAGTCCATATATGTCGAGTCATTGTGTAGCAGTAACTTTTCGGTATCTTTCCAAATACTTGAGTACGATCCCGCAAATTTCACACCTGATTTCCTGCTTATTTTGTTCTCAACTAAAAGGTTTTGCACAAATTCATCAGAATAACCATTATTTTCAAATTCATAGAATAAACCGGATACCAATGCATTTGTATTAGTGGTAGTGCTTTGGTTTAAGTAAGAGTAATTAGCGTCATACCTTATCTTCCAGTTGCTTTTATCAAATCTAAGCTCAGCCTTATTTTTTGTGCTTAATGTATGTTGCCGAAGCTGTTCTGACAGGTCATTTAGTATAACCGAATTATCAAACCCTTGCTGATAGTTACGTCTTTGGCCGTCGTTAGCCAAATTAGAGTAGGAGCCGATGTATAGGCTCCATTGGTCATTGAAATGAATAAAATTGCTGATTCCTAAAATGCTCTTTTCTGCTCTGGTATAATCCGAAAAGCCAAAAACCTGATTATTGAAATCTTCCTTTTCAGTCAAGGATTGAAAATCAGCGGGGAGGTCAAAAAGAAGGTTGTAAGCATCGGCACCTATGTTTTTGATGGATTTTAAAGGAATGGTTTCAAAACCAAATCGGTCATGTTCTGCGAAGAATTGAAGATTGTTTGTTTTGGTTAGGGAGAATAGATTGCTATAACCACCATATTCGGGCTGATTTCTATATCCACTCGTCAGTTTTGCCCTTCCAAACAGCGACTTATTAAGGTCTTCTTTCAGTTTGATGTCCAAAACGACGAACTTTTTTGAATCCAGTAGACTGTTCTTTAGCTTATCATCTTTCTCATCAAAGCGTACCTCCACACTTTCCACATTTTCAGGGCTAAGCGCTTTGGTCAATACTCCACCTCCAGCACTCGAAACCTCTTTTCCGTCAACAATCACCTTATCTACTACCTTCCCATCTACTTGGATGGTGCCATCAGGTGAAATTTTGAATCCCGGAATGTTGGATAGCACATCTTCCAAACTTTTACTTCTGGCAGTAGTAAAATGAGCTACATCATAGATCGTCGTGTCTTCTTTGACGATGATTGGTCCTTCGATGATTACCTCCTTGAGGTTGGTAGTATCTTGTATTAGTCTGATGGGAACGGTTAGTTGCTTGACAGCATCACTGGCCACAACGATTGACTGTTCACTTTTCTGATAGCCTAATCGTGAAGTTTTTAAAGTATAGACACTCTTCTTCCTCGGAATAGATAGTGAAAAATTACCTTGCTGGTCTGACTGTGCGTAATCAACAATCTGATTTGATTGAAATTGATAGATTACTACCGAAACAAAAGGGATTTTTTCGTTAGACTGCTGATCAGTGATTGTTCCTGATACTGTTGTTTGGCCAATTGTATCACCTACTGCGAGAAGAAAAAGCAGATTAATGAACAAAAACAGCGTCTTCTTCCACATTACTTACCGCTTCTCTTTTGTTCTTTAAGCCATTTTTTATCAATCTCATAGGGGTCTATCAATTGCTCAGACGTGACTTGGATTCCGTCATTTTTGATCGTCCATTCTTCTACCTCTCTAAATCTGATCTCTTTCAGTGTGCAGCTTTCTTTTCGACCAACATATTCAATTTTAATGATCAGCCCCGGAAGCCCGAAGTAACGCTCAGGTCCAGTGTCAAATGGAAGCTCTGTAGTAAACCATGCAATGAGTTGTTTGTATGGAAATACAGTATCATCCTCTTTTAGTGGCACTGTTACTGCCTTCTGCGCTTTAAAACCTGCGATCATCTGTGTTTCCTCCAAAATTTCCCATTTTAGCTCTGAAGGGTGTTGGGCATTGAGAATTGGAAACTTCATTGTCTGCCGCTGCTCGAAAACCTCACCTGTTTCCCCATCTCTGTACCAGTCTATGTCGTTCTTGTAGTGCCAGAAAGTATAACCTTCGTCAGTATTGATTTCAGTATTATCCTGATAGTGCGAATAATAAGATTTACTCCCCTTGATTCTCAGCGTAGTTTCTATTTTAAATCCTCCAAAGGACTCAAAGTTGTAAGTCACTATAGCTTCAGTCTGGGCAGAACAATAAAAGGATAAAATAGCAAAGTAAGCTAGTAGTACGTATTTAGTCATATTGGTTTGATTGTGTAAAGAAGGTTTGTTCACAGTAAGCTGTCAACAAACCTTCCAATACAAATTGTAAAATTAGTTAATAATAATTGATTACTCTCTAATGATGATCGGATAAACAGCGTATGCCAATACCTGACAATCACAGAACCAGCAAGCCGCGATCTTATTGCCATCTATGTCTCTGATGACACAACGAAGATCGTCAGTATCCACCTTATCACTGATCGAAGGCAGCTTACTAGGGTTACCTAACGATGAGGTACCAAGCCCCATGATGCCAGTCAGTAGAAGTAAAACACTTACTTTTTTCAATACTCTCATTAGTGTTTATTTAAGTTAGACATTGGGTAAGTAATTCATGCGTATAATGATCACTGAACTACTCTTTTAGCGACTGCTGCACAATCACAAAACCAACAGGCAGCAAGTTTGACACCCTGTTTATTTTTAACGACACATCTAAGATCGTCATCACTTTTTTCTACCGATTCCCGCAAAGGAGCGTTGGCACTTGTTAAAACAAACAGCCCTATTAGTAGAGAGCCAGCAAGGGTAACTTTTTTAAAATTCATTTCAATAGTATTATGTATTCTACAACTTATTCAGACGCGATCATGTCTTCCACCCAATAGGCAACCTGCTCGCAATCGCAAAACCAGCAAGCTGCCAGCTTATTGCCTTGATCGTCACGTATGACACAACGAAGGTCTTCTTCATCGGCTACCACATTCTGATCGCTGGAGGAATTATTTAGACCAGCACTATCATGAATCGTCGGTACCAAGAAAAGAAGTAACACAGAGATTTTTAAAAATATACTTTTCATAAATTTATTTAGTTAGAATTAATTTCGGATTAATATAACGTTGGAGGGCAACTGTCTGGAACTATCTCGCATAGTAAGGCGTCACAATCACAGAACCAACACTGACCCAACCTCACAGCATGTTCATCCCTAACGATGCACCTTATTCCTTCTTTATCATCAACAGAATCACAAACCTGTTCTGTCCCCCAAATTTTTGGACTGGATCTTAATTCTGTAGCACATAGCAAAAACAGAAAACTTAAAGCCAATACACTAATTGAAAGTACTTTCATCGTATTTGATTTTTTTAAGTAATTAATCATCCTATTAAAGTTGCTGAGTGATTCGGTATTACTACATATATGGATACCAGAGCGAGACCTCATGGGCCAAATCGTCACAGTTGCAAAACCAACAAGTAGCCAGTTTTTCACCGTTTTCACCTACCACTTTACAGCGTAGCACTTCTTCTTCACATTTGAGACTAGCGTTGTTAGTTTCGGCATTTACCAGGCGGCCAGAAATACTGGAGACAAATAATAGTGCCATTACTAGAATTACTTTTTTCATCGTTTTTAGTTTTTCTCTTGCCCTACTTTGTTTCAGAGTGTTCGGGTCAAATGCTTCTCCGTAAGTTTATCGAATTAATGAAAGGGTAGAAAAGGGGGGAAGAGTGTCCTACGTACGCCTCGAAGACACTCAAAGCGACCATTTCGAAGTACTTTTACTTCGAAGTCGGAACTTGGGAGAAAATCGCTTCCCCTTTTCATCTACCTGCAACCTTCAATAAGCAATTATTTCTTGAGCGATTCATGGCAGTCTGAAAGGCAGACTAGTAACAAGTAATAGCGTCAATAAGAACATTGCTTTTTCCATCGTTTTATTTCTTCTTTTGCCCTACTTTGTTTTAAGGAGTATTCGGGTCAAATTTTTCTCCTTTAGATTTGCTGGTAGAGGACCTTTTTTACTTCTTCAATCGTCATTAAGGTTTTCTCCAATTCCTTCATCAATTCTGGTCGATCTGCTAATACCATCACTGCTGCATTCATCAAATCATTCAAGATTTTAAGATCATGCCCTTTTTTCAAGGAAAGGAAAGCGTCGATAAAAGCTAGATAAATGTCGTCCTTCCTCAAGCTGTTCTTATCAGACTGAATCACTACGTGAGACTCATTATTTTCTGTGAGGGTAATTGTTAATTCGAATTTGTTAGCATTCTTATTACTGGTCATTAGAAAAATCTTAATATCACTCGTGGTCATTCCCCTATTGCTAAATAGTAGGTGATCATTGCTTAATCACGGACCGTTTGTTATGGTATCAAATCTAAATTAGGTAAAGTTGATATTTCTTCAACTTTACTATTCGCGACCATTTTTTTGAAAATCAGTTATTACGACAGGCAGAATTCAGGTTTAGAACTTCCGATCCTAGCCTTTTGGTTAAATTTGATTTAATGGACAACACAGGTTGTCTTAATTCTTACTTAAAAGATTAATACGTTATGAAAAAAAGATTAGTAATGATTGCAACACTTATGATCTCAAGTTTGGTTTTTTCTTGTGAAGAAGATTTAGATCAGTTTTCCGAGGAGAAAATCATAGAAGTACGTAGTGAAACAGATGATGAAGAATTTGAAGATGAGCTCCCTCCGGTAAGGAAGTCCAAAGCGGGAAACTAATGATTATCATATGATAATAAGCTCCTACTTTGCAGACAATCATTTCAGTAAATAGGTAATTTTTCAATACCTTACGTAAGTTTTTTTTGATGTACAACTAATTTCGTAAGGTGTTGAAAAATTTCCCAGTCACTATTCTCTTTATCCTTCTGTATCAAATTTGCTCAGGGCAGAATACAATTGATAATGTGAGGCGTCACTTTGATCAAAAGAATTATGAAGCTGCTATAAGCCTCAGTGAAAAGATCATTCAAGAGTCAGAGAATAGCCAGGAAATAGGAGATGCCTATTATTTTTCTGCTATATCCTTTAAAAAGTTAAGTGAGCCAACAAAGGCAATCGATCAATACTTAAAATCATTAGAATATTATGAAGATCCAGAGGATAAGGCAAGTGTTTACAATAACATCGCAAGCATCTTCTTGGCTTATCATGCCTATGAGAACACCATCCTTTTTGTAACAGAAGCAATAAATACACAGGTGGATTCCGTCGATCTTGGTAGAAGATTATTAAACAGGGCTATCGCATACAAACAATTACAGAAATACGATGAGGCAAAAGAAGATATTTCAAATGCACACAATATAGCAATAGCATTAAATAATACCCATTTACAGTATAGAGCAGGAAATCAGCTAGGTTTAATCCATAAGGATATGAAAGAATATGATAAAGCTCTAGTGCATTTTAGCAATGCGAATTCGTTGGACTATCCAAAAAAGACTTTTCATAACATTGCTAATGTTTATGATCTCAAAGGAGAAACATCTACTGCTATCCAATTTTTCACGAAGACGATCAACTACACAAAAAGGAATCGTACGAAGTTTATTGCCCATAAAGATTTAGGTAATTTGTATTTAAGAGAGGGGGAAAGTAGACTAGCAATTCAAAATCTCTTAAATGCCGTTGAGCTTTTTCCATCGCTGTCAAATCCAGAAATAGAGGACATCAAAACATTTAAATCGCTTGCCAATTGCTACGAGATTTTAGAAGAAAATGAATTAGCCCTTGCAACGATGTATGATGCTTTTGAATTGTCTGTAAAGTTCAATCAAATTAAGAACGAATTAGCCGACAAGTACACCAAAGAAGCAATTTTAAAAACTTTAGAAGAGCATAGAACAAAGGAGCAGATTAAGGAAGAGACAACTGAGCATCAATACACTGTATCCGGCGTAATATCTATTTCTGGCCTAATTATTTTAGGATTGATTTTATTGATAAGAAATATTAAGATAGACTTTAAGAGAAAAGAGATTCTTTTTAAAAGTAAAGAATTAGCTAAACTTCAGCTAAAGGAAAAGATCAGTGCAGCAGCAGGAAGATTTAAGTAATACGAAAATATAATAAGTAACCTACTGTAAGTCAGATGCTTAAAAAAGTAGATAGTAGGACTAGGTTAAATGAGACGATGAGTGCGTTCAGACAGGCCTCTTTTCTGAGAGGACTTAGCCATTAATCTAAATTTCATCACTCAATTTTTTAATCTGAAACAGCTCATTTTTTAATTCCATGTGATTGCTATAAAGTCGAATTAGTTCCTTTTTCAGTTGATTTGTAACATTCACTTTCTCGTTTTTGGGATCAAGTTGTTCAATTAGCTCATATACTGCAAACAAATTAGGCTCATTGAATGAGGTAATCTCTTGTTCATTTGATTCTCCCACTATTAGCTGTCCTAAACCCGTAAACAACCAAATTAAATTTAACTCTGGGTATTTTTCTACGATCAAAGTGATTGTTTCATCCCGTAATGAAGAACCTCTATGCAAAGCATTAGAGAAGCCATTTTTAGAATAGCCAATGCTTTTTTCAAAATCTGTTATACTTAATTTTTTAAGTCTTCTGAATTGATCCAATCTTTGAATGGGCTTCATTGAATTGTATTAAAATCTACATGGAAAATACACCATTCATCTTGAATTCTAATCAAATGTGTATAAAAATTTTAGAATGGAGTACAGATAGAGAATGATGAACGAAGGTTAAATCTCATCACTCAATTTTTTGATCTGTTGGATTTCGTTTTTCAGTTCTAAATGATTGCTGTAGAGTCGGATAATTTCTTTTTTCAACTGGTTTGTAATCTCTATTTCCTGGTTCCGGGGGTCTAATTGTTCAATGAGTTCATACACTGCAAATAGATTAGGCTCGTAAAATGGAGTTATTTCTGTGTTTTTGATTTCTCCTACGACTATTTGACCTGAACCTGTGAACAACCAGGTTAAATTAAGCTCTGGATACTTTTCTATGATTAAAGTAACGACTTCATCTCTTAAAGAAGAACCTCTGTGCAGCGCATTGGAGAAGCCATTTTTAGAATAACCTATACTTTTCTCAAATTCAGCGATATTAACACTTTTAAGTCTTCTGAATTGATCCAGTCTTTGAATAGGTTTCATTAAATATCATTAAAAATTCGCCACAGAAAATACTCATTCTATTTGCATGAATAATCAAATGTGTATAATATTGCCTTGTAAGCAAAAGCAATAAACAAAGATGTGTAAAATGTGCTACTATATCAAGGTGTAGAAAATAGCCATTGTTTACCTCTTTGATTATAAACTAATTAGGTTTCTGATTATGTATTCTGTAGAGATTTTTGACAAATTGAAGGCAATACATGAGAAAATTAAAAGTGAGAACACTGGGTCCAGAGCGCAGTTTGCCAAGGATTTACAAATCACTGAACATGCACTATGGAGGTATATTGGAATTTTTAAAGAGAGAAAGATTCCTGTTAAATTCAGTAAACGTGGAAACACATATTTCTACGATATTAATGAAAATGAAGAGGTAAGAATAGTATGGGAGTTTAGATTATTGATCCGTGAAAACCACTCCTAACTGCCTCATTCATTAGTCTTTGTATTACCGTTTTAACTGAGCTGTATTAAGATCATTGTTTTATTGACTGGTGGGAATTCAAAGGAGTTCTCATCCTTTAGTTGATGTCTCAGCAAAGGAACTTAGTGACTCCGATCAATTTTGTTATCGTATTGATTGCATTAAGTATTCGTAACGTAGTTTAATCTTTAAAAAGGGAGGGCTTGAGAACCTTCCCTTTTTCATAGACTCAGCGAAATCGTCTTATGAGTTAGGTTCAATAGCTGACAATTTCTAAGACATTATGATTTCTCCCAGGTTAACAAGGAAAAAGGGTTTGCAGTGCAATAGTTTGGACTTAGTTCACCTTGAATCATAGGCGTATGATTATATCAGTGTGTATCATTTGCTCCTCTTTTTCCAAGGAAGGCTTACTGCTGATAAGTAAGCCATTGATTGAATTAAGTTTTGACCAAGAATGCGAGATTAACAATACAGAAGAAGGAAAAATATGTCTTCCAATGTCGGTTTGTTCTCAAAGAAAAAAAGAATCGTTTAAGTAGTTAAGTGAACAGAGTGAAAGGAGGCTGTTACTTGCAGCCCCTTTCGTTTTCAAAATTCTAATTGCCGGTTAGCAAGTTAGGTTTGGAT
>ERZ1740068.17-NODE-17-length-96427-cov-27.811169_pt1 | contig 96427 bp, 77 predicted proteins | sample MGYA00581735_ERZ1740068 | MGnify/ENA primary metagenome ERZ1740068 (study PRJEB43018, sample SAMN04849740) | marine metagenome | isolation source: floating plastic debris | place: Pacific Ocean | collected 2008-08-30 | study: EMG produced TPA metagenomics assembly...
ATACAATGCCGCCAAATTGTTGAGGCTGGAGGCGGTATCGGGACGATCGCGACCGAAGCGAGCCTCGCTCACCTCAAGCATCCGCCGCCGACAGCACTCGGCGGACTCAAATAGGCTTTGGGTTTCGTAAAACCGAGCCGCACCTTCAAGCGGCCAGCCCCACTCGTAATCCTCCGAACTCAGCAAATCGCTGTAGTCCGCCGCTGCCTCCATGTGCGCGATCGCATCTTTCAGCGCCGCCTGCTGCGCGACCGTCACGGCCTGCGGTATCTGCTGGGCGATCGCCGCCATCATTGTTGCAAACGTCTGTCGCCAGTCCGTCGCCTCCTCTCGCTCCGCCAGCTTCATCCCGAAAAACTCCCGCACCAGCGGATGCAGCCGATAGCGCCCCGCCTCCAAGCGCTTCAGCCAGTGCAGCCGCACCAGCTCCTCCTCGCGCCATTCCTCCAGTTCCTCCTCCTCGATCGCGACGCACCGCTGCACCAACTCCCACGGAATCGGAGCCGCCGCAAAGATACTCAGCCGCATCGCCAACGCCTGCGCGCCCTCCGACAACATCTCCCAACTCAACTCGAACGCCGCCACCACGCCCCGCTCCGCCGTCAGTCCCGCCGGAAACTTGCTCGGATTCAGCGCCCGCGCCGTCACCGCCAGCCGATCGAGCAGCGTCGCCAGCGCCAGATCTGGCCTGCGCTTCAGATAGAACCCCACCAGCTCCACCCCCAGCGGCAGATATCCCAACGCCTTCAGCAGATCCCGCGCCGTGCGGGCTTCCGGGCAGACGCGATCGCGCCCGACGATCGACACCAACAGCCGCAGCGCCGCCAACGGTTTCAGCACGTCGAGATCGAGGAGATCGAGCTTGTGTCCCTCAATCTTCTCCCGCGTCGTCACCAGCACCCGAAACCGATCGCCCATCCCCGGCAAATACGGCTCCACCTGCGACCCGTAGTCCGTCACGTCATCAAAAATCAGCAGCACCCGCGCGGCCTCCAGCATCGGCCAGTTGCTCAGAACATGCCGAAGCTGCATCGTTTCATCGCCCCGCTCCGCCAGCCGCTCGCCTTTGAACAGCTCTGCCTGCGCGAACGCCAGCAAATCCGTCGCCGCCCGATCGCCCGACAGCCACGCCACCCCGCCGCCGTAGGTCTCGCGCAAATGCCGCTTCGCGTACTGCGCCGCCAGCTCCGTTTTGCCGATGCCGCCCATCCCGGCCACGACCGAGACCCGCTGCGATCGCGTCAGTTTCTCGTGCAGCGTTTGCAGGTCAGTTTCGCGCCCGAAGAAGCGATCGGGCTCGACGCCGCGAAACCCGAGATTGTTCGGCACGGTCGTTTCTTTAGGCGGCTCGAAGTTCGGAGGTTCGGGTGTTGCCTCTGGCTTTGGCTCCAGATTTAGCTCGGAAATCCGATCTTCGACTCCTAATGCCTGCGCGATCGCAGCAACTGTCGTGCGATTGACACGCTTGCCGTCAAGACACCGCTTCACCGTCCGCTCGCTCATTCCCGCCGCCGCCGCGAGGTCACTGTTTTTCCATACTTCATCGTCTGTGTTGCGCTGACTCGCCTTAGCGTCGAGCAAGATTTTCCGGCTGGCTTCACCGAGCGCGATCTTCACGTTGCCGCTTTCCAAACCAAGATTCTGACTTGAGGTTAGCTCACTTCGGACTGATGTGGCGATCGGCTGAAACGGCGAAATTTCTAAGGTGCACTGCCGTGACGCCCCTACCTTGGCGGGTGTTCTGCGCGGGTCTGTTGTCTCGGTTTTTTGCTGACAAAAAAGGCGTTTTCGGACAGTCCACTGCCGTCGAGACCTGTCCGGGCTGAATCCGCGAAGCTCCAAGCATCGAATTCAGCAACACGCCAAATGACGCACTTCCAAGCCCAACTCGCCTTTCACCTCGCCCACCATCACCCGCTCACCCTGAGCCGCCCAAACCTTCACTGGGCGATCGGCTCCAGCATCACCACCGACGCCGCGCGCTCTCGCCTCAGCGCGATCGAGACCCTTACCCTCAGCTTCGTCGCCACCTTTTTTCCCGAAGCCGCCGTCGGCCTCTTTCTTTTGCGTGTCTGCTTCGCCATCCTCAAGCGCCGCTAATCCCCCGAGCGCCACCATGCCCGCGACCCCTACTTCAAATAGACCGTGTCGGGAACGGTTTCCAGGCAAGTCAACAGCAGTGGATCGTTCGCAGGCCGGTCGTACAAATCTTGGAAAAAATGGCGGAGCAAGCTGCGCACCCGATCGCCACTCAGCGTCGGCTCAGCGTATTCCGACGCGATCGCCAGACACATCTCCGTCGGCTCGCCCCCCGACAGCGGCGGCAAAATGTAGCGCACGCCCTCCAGGAACACCGCACCGAACCGCCGGTAGAACTCGCAGCGACGCTGGGTCATCGGGTCGGTCTCGACAGGCAGCTCGACTTCGAGCAGCAGGTAGCGATCGCGCTGCTGCAGTTCCGCCAAGATCTGCCGCAAAAACTGACTGCCGATGCCCTGATTTCGCGCCGAGCGGTGCGTGGCGATGTAGCCGAGCAGCGTCAGGTCGCTGTCGGGGAACGGATAGAGGACGGCCAGAAAGACGACGCGATCGCCCTGTTGGCCGCGCCAGAGTTCGTAAATGCCGCGATCGACGCGCTCTTTGAGTACCGGAATCGGCAGGCGTTCGCTGGCCGGGAAGGCTTCTGTGTAGATCTCCAGGACGGCGGGCATCGCGGGGTGCGACGTGTTGGAGAGGCGATCGAATTTGACCTCGCTGTCTGTCATTTCGTTTGGAGAACTACCGAACAAAGCCTTCACCTGAGAAGCCCGACTTCTCAGCCCCCGCGCGATGTGTCCCTAGCCCTTCAGCTTCGGAACCAGCAGCTTGTTGGTCAGCTTCGGATCGGCACGACCGCTCGTCGCTTTCATGACTTGACCGACAAAGAAGCCTTGCAGCTTGGTTTTCCCGGCTCGGTACTGCTCCACCTTGTCGGGGTTGTCCGCCAGCAGCTTGTCGATAATCGCTTCCAGCTCGCCCTCGTCGGAGATTTGAATCAAGCCTTTTGACTCGACCAGCTCCTTCGCCGAGCCGCCTTTTTCCAGCAGCTCCGGCAACACCTCTTTCGCGATTTTTCCGCTGATTGTGCCGTCGGCGATCAGGCCGATGAGTTCTGCCAGCGTCTCCGGCGTCAGCGCCAAATCGGCGAACGACAGCTTTTGCTCCTTGGCGTAGGCTGTCAGGTCGCCCATGACCCAGTTCGCTGCCTGCTTCACATCCGCACCGGCAGTCAGCGCCGCGTCGAAGTAGGCCGTCACGTCCACATCTTCGGTGAGGACGCGGGTGTCGTAGGCCGAGAGGCCGAGCTCTTCCTGGTAGCGGTGGCGTTTCTCGCGGGGTAGCTCGGGCAGCTCGGCTTTCCAGCCCTGCACCTGCTCGGCGGGAACTTCTAGCGGCGTCAGGTCGGGCTCGGGGAAGTAGCGATAGTCGCTGGAGCCCTCTTTACTCCGCATGCTTTTGGTGCACTGGAGGTTTTCGTCCCAGAGGCGCGTTTCCTGGACGATCGTCTCGGAGCCAGTTTCGATCGCCTGGGTTTGGCGCTCGATCTCGTAGTCGATCGCGCGGGCGATCGCGCTAAACGAGTTCATATTTTTGATCTCGACCTTCGTGCCGAACTTCTCTTGACCGACGGGGCGGATCGAGATGTTGACGTCGCAGCGCATCGAGCCTTCTTGCATGTTGCCATCGCAAACGCCCAGGTATCGGACGATGCGGCGGATCTCCTGGCCGTACTCGGCGGCTTCGCGTCCGGAGCGGATGTCGGGCTCGGAGACGATTTCGAGCAGCGGCACGCCCGCGCGGTTGTAATCGACGAGGGAGTGGGTGGAACCGGCGAGTCGATCGCTGCCCGCGTGAACGAGCTTGCCCGCGTCTTCTTCCATGTGGGCGCGGGTGACGCCGATGCGCTTGCGCTGGGGATTGCCGTCGTCGTCGATTAGTTCGATTTCCAGCCAGCCGTGTTCGGCGATCGGCAGGTCGAACTGCGAGATTTGGTAGTTTTTTGGCAGGTCGGGGTAGAAATATTGCTTGCGATCGAACTTGCTGTAGGGCGCGATCTGACAGTTGAGCGCGAGGCCGAGCTTGACGGCGTATTCCAGCACTTTTTGGTTGAGGACGGGCAGGACACCGGGCAGACCCATGCAGATCGGGTCGATGTTGGTGTTGGGCGTCGCGCCGAACTCGGTCGAGGAGTTCGAGAAAATTTTGGTGTTCGTGCTGAGCTGGCAGTGGGTTTCGAGGCCAATAACGGCTTCGTACTGCGTTTCGTGCGGAGTTTTCGTCGGAGCTGCGGCTGTCATGGGCGCTTTAGCTAGGGTGACGGGTAAAGTTAACGGTCGATCGCGCGCCGATCGCCGGAGCGAGACGAGCGCACTTCGATCTTACCTCCAAGGCGCAGCAAGTCATGGGGTTCGGCATGGCGTTCGACATGGGGTTCGGCATGGCGTTCGGCGCGGGAGTTAACCGAGATCGCCCCACGGGCAGCGACGCACCGCCATCTCCCACGCGGCAACGTCTCCAAGGAAATGCTTAGGGTATACTTCTGGCAAAACGCACGTTCTGGCAAAACGCATGCTCGCGCTGTGTCTTTTTATCTCGCCACACCTCAGATCCACACTTTGTCTATGACTGATATCAATCCCAATCAAATGCGAGATCGACTTGGCAATATCGATCAGATTCGCGACATTCTGTTCGGCGATCGCGAGCGTGAGTACACCGAACGGCTCGATCGCATTGAGGTCGAAGTCGATGAGCTGAGTCGGGTAATCGAGGCGCGACTGAGCAATCTGGAGAATCAAATTTCCACCGATCTACAAAACGCGATCGACGCCCTCGAGAAAAAAATCCAGTTCGTCAGCTCCACGCTCAACACCGACTCGAGCGAGATCCGTCAGGGTCTGCAAACCGTCGAGCGCGACCTCGCGGGCAACATCGTCATCGTCGAGAAGACGCTCTCGGCCAATATCGGCGAGCTGAGCGATAGCCTGACCAGCACGCGATCGCAGCTCAAATCCGGCCTGCAAGAGCTTAAATCGCAGCTCCTCGACGAGTTGACGAAGAGCTTCAACAGCCTGGGAGAGGAGAAAGTATCGCGCGCTGACCTAGCCGAGATGCTTTTCGATCTGTGCATGCAGGTGCGCGGCCAAGCCGAGCGTCCGGCTGAAGCCGAAGCAACCTTTCTTCTCCCCGAGCACCAGGTCGGCAGCTAGGTCAGAGCCTCCCGTCCCCGATGGGCGAGGCGTCTGTCACAATAGTTCCATGACTGGCTCTCACCCCTCATCTGACCTGCCGCCCGATCGCGCATCTTCTGAGGATTCGCCGCGCGATGGCGGTGAGGCGCAGTTAGCGCAGCTACTCGACCTTCTCGCGGTGTCTAAAGACGGCTCCGCTGCCGATCGTGCTGCCGCGAATTCGGGGCCGCAGCCCGGCCACCCGCCAGCGCCAGACCCGTCATTGCCAAACGCGCCAGAACCCAGCCCACCCGCATCAAACCAGCCAGAACTTAGTACGCCAGAACCTAGCGCGCCAGAACCCGGTCAGTTGGAACCCAACCCGCCGACGCCCGACCCGCCCGCGCTAGCTCGGGCTGAGCCCAGCCCCCCAGAGCCTGACAGTTCCAAGACACCGCGTCGCCCTTCCTCCCGCCTTCGAGTCAGCCGCCAATCGGGGCTTGGTGCGCCCGAGCAACGACCTTCCGCCGCCGAGACACCAGCCCCTCCACCGTCCGACAGCAGTTCCGACCGCGACATGGATAACCCGCTCGAAGAGCCCGCGCCGAGACGCACGCAACGTTTGCTCAGCCCCCACACCCGCAAGCAGCGCCATCAGTTCGCGGATCTACAGGGGACGATCGAGGGCGAGTCGCCGACGGTCGAACGACCGCTCTTTAGCGACGGCACGCTCAATCGCATCCTCGATCGCCTCAATACGCCGACCGTCTCCCAAGCAGAACTCGAGCGGGCGCTCCTGGACTTCGAGCGAGAGCGCTTCTCCGTGCTCGAATCGCGCATCCACGAACTCGAAGCTCAGCTCGAAATTTTCCACGACACCGACGAGCACGATAAGCAAAGCAAGCTGATGCCGCTGGTGGACGAGATTCTCAGCAGCCTGACGCCGACGGCCCTGCGCCAGGAGACAATCCGCAGCCTAATTCCGGTGATCGATCGCGTCATTGCCGAGCGCACCGCCCAGAACAGCGAAGCGATGAGTGCCGTGATCGCCGAACTGATGCCGCTGGCGATCGAGCGGCAAATTAAAGAAGATCCCCACACGATCGCCAACGCCGTCGCGCCAGAAATGGCGGAAGCAATTCGGCGTCAGATCGCCCTGAGGAAAGGCTCGCTCGGTGAGGCGATCGCCTCCGAGATGGGCGAAGCGATTCGCGGCCAGGTGGTGCTGGCGCGCGACGAGATGATCGATGCGCTCTACCCCGTTATCGGCAACACGATTACGAAATACATGGCGGAGGAGATCCGCAACATCAATGCCAAGGTCGAGCAGAGCTTTAGCTTCGAGGGCATTACGCGCAAGATCCGCGCCAAAGTCCAGGGCGTCTCGGAAGCGGAGCTAATCCTGCGCGATTCGGCTTCGTTCAGTGTCAAGGCAGCGTTCCTAATTCACAAAGAGTCGGGCCTCGTGATCGCCGAAGCCCAACAGCCCAACACGCAGCCCCTCGAATCCGACATGATCGGCGGGATGCTGACGGCAATTCGCAGCTTCGCCAACGACTGCATCGCCCAGGCCGACGCGGGCATCCAGGCCGAGCTGAACGAAATCGAATACGACACCTTCAAGCTCGTGCTAGAGGTGGCTGGCTACTGCTATGTGGCGCTGGTGGTGAAGGGCAACGTGACGAAGCCCTACGTCAATCACATGCGGCTCGTGATGGCTGGTGTCGTGCAGCAGTTCGGCCAACACATCAAGGATTTCGATGGCGATCCGAGCACGATTCCTGGCAAGGTTGCGACCGAGGTCGCCAGCCTCGTGCCCGACCCGCTCGAACTCGAGCGTGCAAACGCAAAGGATTCAAAGCGTCCACCGATGCTGCTGGTGATGCTGGTGCTGGCGTTACTAGGGGGACTCGGGCTGTGGGCACGGCAGTCGTGGCTGCGGCGCGTCGAGCGGACGGTGCTGCAAAAGATCGACGCGGTTCCCGAGCTGACGGCCTATCAAATCGAGGTGGACGCGCGAGGCAACCGGCTGGAGCTGTCGGGCGATTTGCCGTATCAAGCGCTGCAAGATCGGTTGATCGAAGTCGTAACGCCGATCGTGCCCGATCGCGAAATCGTCGATCGCACTCAGCTCGCCACCTTCGAGCCGGACGATGTGACGATCGCGCTGGAGGTCGATCGGTTGACGGCACTGCTCAACCGCACGCTACCGGCCACGGTCGTAACGCAGTACGAAGACCGGCGCGTAACGCTGCGAGGCTGGGCGGAAGACGAGAACGTGCTAGAGGCGGTCGGCGAGGCGTTTGAGGCGATTTCTGGAATGCGATCGGTGTCGAGTGCGCTGCTAATCGACGCGCCGCCGGACAAGATTCGCCTCTACTTCGATTTGGGCGAGGTGGAACCGATCGCGATTGGCAAAACCAAGCTGGACTCGGTCGAGCGTTTCTTACGGAAGTTTCCCGATGTCAAGATCTCCGTGGTCGGTCACGCAGATCGCGTTGGCTCCGCCGAGCAAAACCAGATCCTGGCTGAGGCCCGCGCCGATCGCATCCGCGAACTGCTCGTCGAGCGGGGGATCGACGGCGATCGGCTAGCGACACGCGGCTCGCTGGAGCTACCGCCAGGAATCTCCGCGCAACAGCCTCTCGACCTCAGCCGCTGCGTCCGCTTCGAGATTACCAACGCTGCCGAAATCGGCCTATCCGAAGATCCCGAGCTGCCCTAATCGATCGCGCCCGCACTCCAGAAGTCAGGCTTTTCCAAAAGGTTCCGCCTTCTGGCCCCCCCGCACCTGGCCCCCCGCAATCGTGCGGCTCTACGTGTCGCCGGGAGCCCCAAAGCCCCCACCCCCCGGCGTCTCAATTTCGATCGCCTCACCCGCCGCCAGCTCGATCGTCACCGTCCCCGGCAGCTCTTCGATCGCGCCATCCCGCGCCACTTTCAAATTCCGCCCCGGCCGCGCGGCTCCGCCGCCAGCGAGCCCCGCCGGAGCCACCCGCCGCCGCCCGGATAACACCGACACCGTCATCGCCTCGCGAAAACGCAGCCGCCGCACGATTCCGTTTCCGCCGCTCCAGCGACCCGCGCCACCGCTGCCCACCCGAACCCCAAACGACTCCACCACCACCGGAAAGCGTAGCTCCAGCACCTCCGGGTCGGTGAGCCGCGAGTTGGTCATGTGGGTTTGCACCGCGTCGGCTCCCGCGAAGCCCTTGCCTGCGAGACCCTTACCCGCGCCCGCGCCGCCGCAGATGGTTTCGTAATACTGGTGGCGATCGTTGCCAAACGTCAGATTGTTCATCGTGCCTTGGGAGTTGGCGAGGACGCTGATCGCGGCATACAGCGCATCAGCGATCGCCTGGGAAGTCTCCACATTTCCTGCCACAACGGCAGCGGGCGGCGCGGGGTCGAGCAGCGAGCCGGGTGGAATGACGATATCGAGCGGCTTCAGGCATCCAGCGTTGAGCGGTATATCGTCATCGACGAGCGTACGAAACACGTACAGCACTGCCGCTTTGCAGACCGCCGCCGGGGCGTTGAAGTTGCTAGCGAGCTGAGCAGAGGTGCCGGAGAAGTCGATCGTGGCGCGGCGGGCTTGGCGATCGACCGAGATTTTGACGCGAATCCGATCGCCGCTATCGAGTTCGATGCAGGCTTCGCCATCCGAGAGCTTAGCGATCGCCCCGCGCACGGCAGCTTCGGCATTGTCCTGGACGTGCTGCATATAGGCGCGCACCGTCGGCAGGCCGTAGTTAGCGACCATGCTGCGAAGCTCTGTGACGCCGCGATTGTTGGCGGCGATTTGGGCGCGGAGGTCGGCCAGGTTGCGATCGGGGTTGCGGGCGGGGTGCGTGTGGCTCGCGAGGCGATCGCGGATTTCGGCTTCGAGGAACTTGCCGCCGCGCACGAGCGGCACGTTATCGAAGAGGATGCCTTCGTCGGCGATCGTTTGGCTCTGCGGCGGCATTGAGCCGGGGGTGATGCCGCCGATGTCGGCGTGGTGGCCGCGCGAGGCGACGTAGAAGAGTGGCTTTTCAGTTTTATCGTCAGTATCTGTCGAAAAGACGGGTGAAATCGCCGTGATATCGGGCAGGTGCGTGCCGCCGTTGTAGGGATTGTTGGAGAGGTAGACGTCGCCGGGTTGGAGTTCGCCGCCGCGATCGCGCACCAGCGATCGGACGCTCTCGCTCATCGAGCCGAGGTGGACGGGAATATGAGGCGCGTTGGCGACGAGTTCGCCGTGGCGATCGAAGATGGCGCAGGAGAAGTCGAGGCGCTCTTTGATGTTGACGGAGCTGCTGGTGTTTTGAAGCGTGATGCCCATCTGTTCGGCGATCGCGCGGAAGAGGTTGTTGAAGATTTCCAGGCGTACGGGATCGGGGCGGGTGGTGTGAAGGCTGAGCGGAGTCGTTCGCGTAGCGTCGGCCTCGCCGATAGCCTGGTTGGGGTCGTGGGTCGTCGAAATCTGGGCGAGATCGCTGGAAGTGGCCGCACTTCGACTCCGCTCAGTGCTCGAATTCTGGTTGCCTTTCTCCAAAATCAAATCGCCCCGATCGCCCAGAACTGCAGACCATCCCGGCTCGATGATATTCGTCCCCGTCGGTTCGATAACGATCGCCGCGCCCGCCACGCGATCGCTCGCCCGCAAGTCCTCGCGGCGATAGACCGGGGCATCGTGCCAGCGTCCCGCCGCGTAGAGCCGTACTGTGGCGACGGGTTCGAGCCCGCCTTCACGCTTGACTGGGCTAATGACAGACTCGATCGCCTCGCCCGCCCGGATCGCCTCGACGACGATCGCGTCCACCACCAGCGTCTTCTTCGGCGAGACGAAGCCGTAGCGCTGCCGGTGCTGCGCCTCAAACTCTGCCACCATCACCGCGCGATCGCCGAAGTCCACGGCCAGCGGCGAGTCGGTTCCTTGATATTTGAGCTGCACCTTGCGGACGAAATCGAGTGTTTCGCGTGCCCCGCCCAGCTCGGCCGCCGCTTCGGTTTCTAGCTCGTCGATCGGCGCGGCCAGGTCGAGAGCGTCGTCAAGGGTCGCCACGATCGAGCGCTCCCGCAGCGCCCGCACGTCCGCCAAGCCCATACCGTAGGCTGACAGCACTCCGGCGTAGGGATGCAAAAAGACGCGATCGATGCCCAACGATTCGGCGATCGTGCAGGCGTGCTGACCACCCGCACCGCCGAAACAGCAGAGCGTATAGTCCGCCAGGTCGTAGCCGCGCTGGAGCGAGATTTTTTCGATCGCCTGCGCCATCTTCTCGATCGCGATCGCCAGGAAGCCCGCCGCGACTTCTTCCGCACCGCGATCGTCGCCGGTTTGCGCCGCTATCTCAGTGGCGAGAGATTGGAAGCGATCGCGCACCACCTCAGCATCCAACGGCGCGTCGCCAGCTTTGCCAAACACCGCCGGGAAAAACGGCGGCTGAATCCGACCCAACATCACATTGCAGTCCGTCACGGTCAGCGGCCCCCCGTTGCGATAACAGGCAGGCCCCGGATGCGCCCCCGCCGACTCCGGCCCGACGCGGTAGCGCGACCCGTCGAAGCGCAGGACGCTGCCGCCACCCGCCGCCACGGTGTGAATCGCCATCATCGGCACGCGCATCCGCACGCCCGCTACCTCCGTCTCGAATTCGCGCTCGTATTCCGCTGGCTTGGTCGGATCGCCCGCGTAGTGCGCCACGTCCGTGGAGGTTCCACCCATATCGAAGGTGACGATTTTGTGGAAACCGGCACGACGGCTGGTCTGGACTGCGCCGACGATGCCGCCCGCAGGCCCCGAGAGGATGCTGTCTTTGCCCTGGAAGCGATCGGCAGGGGCCAGACCGCCGTTGGACTGCATAAACATCAGCGCCCCGCTTTGCCCATTTGACGAGCAGTCCGAACCGAGCGCCGCCCCAACGCGATCGACATAGCGCCGCAGGATGGGCGACAGGTACGCATCGACGCTGGTGGTATCGCCGCGACTGACGAACTTAATCGACGGGCTGACGGCGTGGGAGGCGCTGACTTGCGTGAAGCCGATGTCTCGGGCGATCGCGGCCACTTCTCGCTCGCGCTGCGGGTAGCGGTAGGCGTGCATCAGGACGATCGCGCAACTGCGAATTCCGTCGGCGTAGGCGCGCTGTAGCTGTGGCACTAGCTCGCTCGTATCGAGATCGACGCGGCTCTGGCCGTCGGCGTCGAGGCGTTCGCGCACTTCAATGACCCGCTCGTAAACGCGATCGGGGCGGACGATCTCGCGGGCGAAGATCTCCGGGCGGTGCTGGTAACCGATCGCCAGCGCGTCGCGGAATCCCTCGGTGACGAGCAGCACCGTGCGATCGCCCTTACGCTCCAGCAGCGCGTTCGTCGCCACGGTCGTGCCCATCCGCACTTCGGCGATGCGGTCGGTCGGGATGGGTTCGTCGGCGCTGAGGCCGAGTAATTCGCGGATGCCCGCGATCGCAGCGTCGGCGTAGCGGTCGGGATTCTCTGAGAGAAGCTTGTGGGTGCGGGTCGCGCCGTCGGGCGATCGGGCGACGATATCGGTGAACGTGCCGCCGCGATCGATCCAGAAATGCCAGCGGCGGGAATTCGGGGTCGGGGCCATATTCGTAAAGCCAGTGCAGGCTCCCATCCTGCCACGCCTGCTGCGTGTCGTCGGGCGTGGCGACCTCGCGGGTACGATCGCGCTCGCGATTCAATAGATGTGGCAGATGATTTCAATAAGAGATTTATTTATTGACAGGAAGATTCAATAAATTGCTGCGGTACATCCGCCTGAAATCACAGCAATCGATCGCACGCTTGAAGGCTCGCCCGAAACCGCAGATTGTAGGCAATAAAAGCATTTGGGGGTCTGAATCGCAACGATTTGCCAACTCTGGATAGACCCGAGCTGGTTCGATCTCAGTCTTGCCTAATTGCGATAAATACACGGCCAACGGTAAGCTTCTATACGAGCTCATTCGCATTTGCGAGTCGGATGCATGCCGCACTGGGGCCGCATACGGTTCGCTCGCGCCTGGCTCGTATTTCAAAACCCAGTACGGGTGTGAGAGAGACAGTACTAACAGCTATGCAAAACAAGATCGTAAACGCGCTATGGCGCATGTCGCCCGCCCTGCTGGGTGCAGCGGCAGTGTTCGGCCCGATTGCCGCAGCAAACGCGGAACTCCTTTCCGTTGACGAACTCTCGTCCTACGAAACGCCGGAAAACCTCGACCAAGTGACCTCCGTGTCGCAGCTGTCGGACGTCCAACCGACCGACTGGGCCTTCCAAGCGCTGCAGTCGCTCGTCGAGCGCTACGGCTGCATCGCCGGTTACCCCGACGGAACCTTCCGTGGTAACCAGCCCCTGACCCGCTACGAGTTCGCCGCCGGTCTGAACGCTTGCTTGGATCAAATCCTGGCCCAAGTCGGTGGCGACGGCATCGCGCCTGGCGACCTCGACACGATTCGCCGCCTGCAAGACGACTTCGCGGCCCAGCTCGCAGCCCTACGCGGTCGCGTCGATAGCCTCGAAGCTCGCCTCGACACCGTCGAAGCGCAGCAATTCTCCACAACGACCAAACTGGCCGGTGAAGTGCTGTTCACGCTCGCCGACACCTTCGGTCCGGCAATTGGCGAAGACGATGGCGACCCGACCCAAACGATCTTCGCCGATCGCGTTCGTCTGAACTTCCACACCAGCTTCACGGGCCGCGACCGTCTGCGTACCCGACTGCAAGCCGGTAACTTCGACAACTTCAGCGGCGCGACCGGCACCGACGAAGTGCGCATCGGTCACGCGGCGGGCGGCGGCAACAACGTCGCAGTCGATGACCTCTGGTATCGTGGCAAGCTCGGCGATGACATCACCTTCTGGGTTGGTGCCAACGGCCTCAACTGGGACAACGTCTTCAACGTCGTCAACCCTTACATCGGTAGCGACGGCAAAGGTTCGATCTCGCGCTTTGGCGTCCGCAACCCCGTGGTCTACCGCCAACAAAGTGGTGCCGGTGTGGCTGTGAGTGCCGATCTGAGCGACACCCTCGCGATCACTGCCGGTTACCTGGCAGCTGGTGGCGATGCGCCGAACTCGAGCCCGAGCCAAGGCGTCTTCAACGGTGCCTACTCTGCTGGTGCGCAAATCGACTTCACGCCGGGTGACTTCCACCTCGCGCTCACGTACCTGCACAGCTACTCGGATAGCCCGAACATCAGCGGTACGGCGGGTACTGACCTTGCACAAGATCCGTTCGGCAGCAGCACGCCGACCTCGGGCGACCACTTCGGTCTGCAATTCGCTGCGGATCTCAGCGACAGCTTCGCGATCGCCGGTTGGGCTGGCCTTGTCGCCGCCAACAACGTTGACAACAGCGACGAAGACTCGACCATCTTCAACTGGGCGTTTAACATGGCCTTCCCCGACCTGGGTGGCGATGGCAACCTGGGCGGTATCATCATCGGCCAAACGCCGCATGTGATCGACGCGAGCAATGGCGCGCAAGAGGATGAGGATGCAACCTTCCACATCGAAGCGCTTTACCGCATCAACCTCGCAAAAGGCATCGACATCACGCCTGGTATCACCTGGCTGATCAATCCCGAAGCTGACGACGACAACGAGGACATCGTCATGGTCGCGCTTCGCACCCGCTTCGCATTCTAGAAGCGGACTGCTAGCCGCTTGCCTAACCCTTGACGGGGCTCGCTAGCGGCTCTAGAACGACATCTCAATTGAGGAAATAGCGCAGCTGCGATCGCGGCTGCGCTATTTCTTTATATCTAGCGACTGATTCTTTAAAGAACTATTAACCCCGGATTAACCCGAATCCGTTCGGTCTCGATCTAGCTTAAATTGCGGTACGTGCAGTGAAAACAGTAAGCTCTGATACAGGCTTATTGCCGATCGCGGATTGAAGTACGACGCGACTGTCGCTTGGCTTCGGTCAGTTCGTACGCACGTGGATCGCATTTCAAGGCCCCATTTGGTTGTGAGAGAAACAGACCCATGCAAAACAAGATCGTAAACGCGCTATGGCGCGTGTCGCCCGCCCTGCTGGGTGCAGCGGCAGTGTTCGGCCCGATTGCCGAAGCAAACGCGGAACTCCTTTCCGTTGACGAACTCTCGTCCTACGAAACGCCGGAAAACCTCGACCAAGTGACCTCCGTGTCGCAGCTGTCGGACGTCCAACCGACCGACTGGGCCTTCCAAGCGCTGCAGTCGCTCGTCGAGCGCTACGGCTGCATCGCCGGTTACCCCGACGGAACCTTCCGTGGTAACCAGCCCCTGACCCGCTACGAGTTCGCCGCCGGTCTGAACGCTTGCTTGGATCAAATCCTGGCCCAAGTCGGTGGCGACGGCATCGCGCCTGGCGACCTCGACACGATTCGCCGCCTGCAAGACGACTTCGCGGCCCAGCTCGCAGCCCTACGCGGTCGCGTCGATAGCCTCGAAGCTCGCCTCGACACCGTCGAAGCGCAGCAATTCTCCACAACGACCAAACTGGCCGGTGAAGTGCTGTTCACGCTCGCCGACACCTTCGGTCCGGCAATTGGCGAAGACGATGGCGACCCGACCCAAACGATCTTCGCCGATCGCGTTCGTCTGAACTTCCACACCAGCTTCACGGGCCGCGACCGTCTGCGTACCCGACTGCAAGCCGGTAACTTCGACAACTTCAGCGGCGCGACCGGCACCGACGAAGTGCGCCTCGGTCACACCGCAGGCGGCGGCAACAACGTCGCGATCGACGACCTGTGGTATCGCACCAAGCTCGGCGACAGCATGACCTTCTTCGTCGGTACCAATGGTCTCGACTGGGATAACGTCTTCGACGTGGTCAACCCCTACCTGGCCAGCGGTGGCAGCGGCGCACTCTCGCGCTTCGGTCGCCGCAACCCGGCGGTCTACCGCGCGGAAGAAGGTGCCGGTGTGGCGCTGAGCGTCGATCTGAGCGATAGCCTCGCGATTACCGCCGCCTACCTGGCAGATGATGGCGATGCGCCGAACTCGTCTCCGAGCCAAGGCGTCTTCAACGGCGACTACGGCGCTGGCGCGCAAATTGACTTCACGCCCAGCGATGACTTCCACCTGGCGTTCACTTACCTGCACACCTACTCGGACAGCCCGAACCTGAACGGCTCGACTGGCTCCGACCTGGCGCAAGACCCGTTCGGTTCGAGCACCAAAACCTCGGGTGACCACTTCGGTCTGCAAGCCTTTGCACAGGTGAGCGATGGTTTCGCATTGGCCGGCTGGGCTGGTCTGATCTCGGCGAACAACGTCGATGACAGCGACCAGGATTCGACCATCTTCAACTGGGCGCTGAACGCTGCGTTCCCCGACCTGGGTGGCGACGGCAACCTGGGCGCGCTGATTGTCGGCCAAACGCCCCGTGTAACCGATGGTAACGACGGTGCAGGCGAAGACGAAGATGCAACGTTCCACATCGAAGCGATGTACCGCATTCGCCTGACCAAGGGCATCGACATCACTCCCGGCGTCATCTGGCTGATTAACCCCGAAGCGGATGATGACAACGATGACATCGTCGTCGTCGCCGTTCGTACCCGCTTCAAGTTCTAGAGGCGAGCCCGCCGCTTGCGGGGTGTATATCCCGCGAGCGGTTTGAGGTGAACTGAGACTGACGTTACGGCGTAGCTGCGATCGCGGCTGCGCCGTTTTTTGCGCGATCGCGGAAGATCGGCCTCTCGCGATTCAGACGCCTGTAGTCTGGAGGCGGGGAGCTAGAAGCGAAAGTCACGATGTCCGATACCAACACCAACACGCCCGAGCCACCGTCCGATCGGTCCGATCGCCGGGCGCTGGGGTTCGATCCGGGACGCGAGAAGTGCGGCATTGCCAGAGTCTCGCTCCGAACGTCGGCAGGCGGGCTCGCGACGGCAGTGGAGGAGATGGCTGTCGTCGAGTCCGCGCGGGCGATCGAGTGGGCGATCGCGCAGTGTCGGCAATACGGCGTGTCCGTGCTGGCGATCGGCGATGGCACGAGTTCCAAGCAGTGGCAAACGCGCCTCGCGGCCGCGCTCCCCGAGTCCGTCGCCCTCGTGCGGGTCGATGAGTACAACAGCACTCAAGAGGCGCGCGATCGCTACTGGGAGCTGTATCCGCCGCGCGGCCTGACCCGCCTCGTTCCTGCCAAGCTGCGATCGATTCCCCGACCGATCGACGATATCGTTGCGACGATCTTGGTCGAGCGCTGGGCGGCAACGCAGCCGCGCGCCCCAATGCCTTGACCCAGACGCGATTCAGCCGCCGTTCGGGAAGCGCAAACGCTCGCCCGTTCCTGCTTGCAGAGGTTGGGGCGATCGATTGATGACGCTTTCCGTAGCCTATGGCCTCGCACGACTCAGTCGCCTGAGGTATCATTCTTCACTGAAGCGCTCCCGGATTTCCCAGAGTGCCGACTCGATCGACTTACACTTCCCCAACGAAACGCAGCCTCTTTCGTTCGTAGCATGAGCCATTCAACCCGCACACACCAGACGCTTCTGGGATATACCGGTTTTGTGGTTTCAGCACTGGCCGTTCTGGGCTTTGTGATGCCGCGTGGACTGATGGAGCTCTCGCAGCAAAGTGCGACGGCGACAATGCCGATCCCGGCGCACGTGTTTGCGAAGTCGTTCCGCTTTGGGGCGACGAGCCTGACGCCTGCGGTGCAGATGTCGCCGGTCGATGCGTCGCTGGCGGCGGATCTGAAGCTGGCGCTGGCAGACGGGACGGCGGCGCTTGAAGGTGGAGACTACTCGGCAGCGCACACCGCTTTCTCGAAAGCTCTCGACTTGCAGCCGGAGAGCGTCTTGAGCTACCACGGGCGGGCGCTGGCTTCGCTGCGCATGCAGAAGTACGATGCGGCGATCGCCGACCTGAGTGCCGTGCTCGAACGCCGCCCGGACGACGTGCGCGCTCTGGCCAATCGCGGCAGCGCCCACCACGCACTGGGCAAAACTCGTCTGGCAACGGTCGATTACAACCGCGCGATCGCCCTACAGCCGGACTACGAGATCGCCTTCGCCAATCGCGGCAGCCTGCACTTCGACTTGGGCAACTACGAGCACGCCCTGGCGGACTTCGATCGCGCGCTGGTGCTCGACCCCCAGGACTCCAAGACTTTTTACAATCGCGCGATGGTGCTGGCCCAGCTCCAGAAGTTCGACGACGCGATCGCCGATCTGAAGGTGGCCGAAACGCTATTTCGCCAGCAAGAACAGATAACCGCCGCCAAGCTCTCGCGCCAGGCGACCGAGCAGCTCGAGGCCGGAACCTTCGATCCTCTCGCGCCGATGGAGTAGCTGGAGTACCATCGCCGGAGCCGCCGGGACGGTCGCGCCCGCTATGATGGAGAACGCTCTGCATTCACCCACTCATCACCGCTCCCGCGCGACGACACTATGGCTACGGTTTGGGAAATAGATTTTTACTCGCGTCCCGTGCTGGGTGACGACGGCAAAAAGCTTTGGGAGCTGCTGGTGTGCGAAGCGCCGCTACGCAACGATCGCGCTCCCGAAGCGCTGTTTCGCGAGGCGCGCTACTGCCCCAGCTCGGCGGTGAATTCCCAGTGGCTGGGCGATGCGCTGAAAAAGGCAATGGAAACCTCCGGCCAGTCGCCGAAGGTGGTGCGCTTTTTTCGCCGCCAGATGAACAACATGATCGTCAAAGCCTGCACCGATATCGGCCTCGATGCCAAGCTCGGGCGGCGCACGGTGGCACTGAACGCCTGGTTTCAAGACCGCCTCGCCAACGTCTACCCCAGCGAGCCGGGATACCAGGAAGCGACGATCTCCTCGCCGTCAGTGCAGTACCAGCCGCCCGTGCCCTTGGCTTTGCCCGACGCGCTCCAGGGCCAGCAGTGGGCCTTCGTCACGCTGGAGGCCAACGCCTTTGACGAGATGTCCGAGTGGGAAATCGACTTTGGCGAAGGCTTTCCGCTGTCGCTGGCGGGACTGGCGGGCGATCGCTCGGTTCCAGGGACGATCGTCTTCTCGCCCCGCGCCTTTCCGCTGGCGGCCTGGATGTCCGGCCTGGAGCTGAGCTTTCTCAAGTACGCGCCCGGTCGCGCGCCGCGCCTGATTTTGGAGACGGGCAGCAACGACGCTTGGGTGTTGGCCGATGCGGTGGGCGAAGCGACCCAGGCCGAGGCCGAGCGCTTCGAGGCGGCCAAGCAGGCGGCTAACGGCGTTCACTTTTTGGCCGTGCAGTCCGACCCGAACTCGGAGTCGTTTGCCGGGTTTTGGCTGTTGCAAGAGCTAAACCTGTCGTAGCGAACCCCGCCGTCGCGAACCCTGCCGTCGCGAACCCTGTCGCAGCTCAACTTTTCTTCGCTAGATCATGCGCTACGCTCTCGGGCTCGATTTCGGTACGTCCGGCGCGCGCGCGGTGGCGATCGACGCGGGCGGCAATATCCAGGCGTCGCAGTCCGTGCGCTTTGTGGCCCCCGATCGGCCTGCCGACTGGTTCGAGATCTGGCGCGCGGCGCTGGGCGAGCTGCTGGCGGGGCTGGGCGAGCTGCGCGAAAGTCTGGACGCGATCGCGATCGACGGCACGTCCTCGACGGTCTTTCTCGTCGATGCAGACGGTCATCCCCAGGGCGAGCCGCTGCTCTATAACGACGATCGCGCCCGCGCCTGCCTCGATCGCGTCGCCGCAATCGCGCCGGAACAGCACCCGACCCGCAGTGCTACCTCCAGCCTCGCGAAGTTTTTCTGGCTGCTGGGGGCGATCGCGCCGCTGGAGGAGCCAGACGCGCCCTACTTTTTTTGCCATCAGGCCGACTGGCTCGCCGCCCAGCTCCACGGAATCCTCGGCGTCAGCGACTACAACAACGCCCTAAAACTCGGCTACGACCCCGCCGCTGAAGCCTACCCGGACTGGCTGCGAGTGGGGCTGGCGCGATCGTTGCCCGCCTGGGAAATTCGCGAATGCGGCTCGGCTGGGGCGATTTTGATCGGGCCGGACAAAGAGATCGACAGAGAGCGCGACAAACCGGCGCTCGTCTTGTCTCGCAAGCCAGAGATTATCTTGCCCCGTGTTCTCGCCCCCGGAGAGACGATCGCGCCCGTCACCTCCGCCGTCGCCCGCCGCTATGGCCTGCCGAAGACCTGCCGCATTGTTGCCGGAACCACTGACAGCATCGCCTCCTTCCTCGCCAGTGGCCCGTCCCGTCCCGGAGCCGCCGTCACTGCCCTAGGCTCGACCCTAGCGCTCAAGCTGCTGAGTCGCACGCGCATCGACGACGCTCGCTACGGCATCTACAGCCACCGTCTCGGCGACCTGTGGCTGGCCGGGGGCGCGTCGAACACTGGCGGCGTGGTCTTGCGGCAGTTCTTTCGCGATCGCGAGCTAGCAGACCTCAGTGCCCAGCTGCTGTCCCGGCCCGCGACAAGCGAGCTGAACGATTTAGACTATTACCCGCTGCCCGCGACCGGCGAGCGCTTCCCCATTAACGACCCCGACCTCGCGCCGCGCCTGACGCCGCGCCCCGACGATCGCGCCGCCTTTTTGCACGGGCTGCTCGACGGGATGGCGCGCATTGAAGCGCAGGGCTACCGGCTTTTAAACGAGCTGGGGGCCGATCGCCTGGTGTCGGTCGAGACGACCGGAGGCGGCGCGCAAAACCGCGCTTGGCAGCGGCTGCGCTCGCACCGACTTGGCGTTGACGTACGAGCGGCGCAGATCGCCGACGCGGCCTACGGCACGGCACGACTCGCCCTCGGCGGCATCCCGCAGGTCTGATGGGGCCAGGCAAGAGCGCTCGATCGACGCGCCCGATCCTGACAGAAATCCCTGACAAAAACGTTCGAGAAAAAATGGGCGATTGCCAACAGCCCGGCCTCGTACGTACCCCCTCGGGATCGAGATTTACGTTGGCTCCAGACTGTTCGATACACAGTTCGGCGACCTTATCGGTTGTCTTTGTTGTCATCCTGCTTGTCAGCAGATCTCCGCAGAAAGAGAAGACAAGAACGAGATCGATCGTGCGGGCAGCTGTCTTTTGACGAAAGCTAAGATCGGTAAATTCGCATTTCCCTAGGCAGGAATACGGATATTTTTTGCTATCTTCGACCTGAAATTTTTAAAACTGTATTACGACTCGCTGCCATCCCCCAGAAATGGGAAGGACGAGTTAATACCAAGCCTGGAAAGTAAAACTACAGATGGGTGACCTAGATTACCAGCCAAGCTTCAGTCCTAGACTTACCATCTGTAGCTAGACTTTGAGTGATTGGTATAAAATCGTCTCGACAAATGCCGGTGAAGATACCTTGAAAAAGGTGAATTTTTTTTAACGCTGGCGTCTGAATCCCTAAATGGCGAGTCGCGCGTTTTGGCTCGCTCGACGCTCGCTCGAATCGCAATTTTTAGGCGATTTCTTGTTGTTGTCTTTGCATCGGCCTCCGTTTTTGCTTCCGCCTTGTTAGCCCATCAGGGTGAACGCATCTAATTTCGTATCTTTCCATACAGAAAAATTGTCCGAAAGCCAAAACAAATGCCTCCAAACAACAAATTGTGGAGTAATTCGGCATCTCTTGCGCCACTCGGCTTAACAAAGAGCTTGCTTTTTAGATTTTCTCCACCTGCTGAGGCGATCGGAACAGGATCTACAGAGTGTCGATGGCTAAATGGGGTGGGAAAGCGGGTGAACTCATCGAATCTCAAGGATGAAGATATTTTTCTGTATAGTGGCTAACTAAATTAGATGCGTTTACCCTGGTTAGCCCATGCCCGTTTCTTCTGCTTTCGCCGGAGCGTGTGCGATCGTCCGCGATCCGCTGCTTCTGCCAGCCAGTACCAGTCTCCGCTGCGCGATCGAGCGAGTTCGGACGCTGCGCGCTGCGCCCGTCGAAAGTGGCCCCCGTCCCGCTGAGTTCCCGCGCCAGTTTCACCAGCAGCAGCGCGCGCGCGCCATTGTCGTGACGGACGGCGATCGCGCGATCGCCGTCGTCACCGAAGCCTCTCTTCTCGATGCGGCGCTCGACTCTCCGGAGGTCGTTCTCGGCGAGCTGTGTGCGCCCGAGCCGCTGGTTTTCGAGATCGATGCGATCGCAGAGCTGACCGACCTGAACGAAACTTTTCAGGCGCTGACGTCTGCGGGGGGCTTTGCGATCGTCACGGAGGGCGATCGCCCGGTCGGTTTGCTGTCGGAGGCCAGCCTGCTCGATGCGATGCGGCATCTCGAAGCGTCCCGATGGCGGCAGCGCCTCGCCACGACGATCGCGCCGGGAGCCCAGGCGTGGCAGGCGAGTGAAGAGCGCTACCGGGCGCTGCTCGATGCCCGCGAGGCCGTGCTGGTGGTCGATCTCGACGGCTATGCGATCGACGCTAACCGCTCGGCGGAGGTGTTGTTCGGTTACGGGCGCGAGGCGCTGCTCGGCCTGCACCACACCGAGCTTTACCCGCCGGAAGAGCGCCCAGCTATGGCAGAGCGCTTCGAGCGCCTGCTGGCGGGCCTGGTCGGCGATGCGCCGATCGCCCAGCAGACCCGCTGCCGCGACGGGCGTATCGAGTACGTCGAGATTTGCGAAAAGGCGCTCGAGATCGACGGGACGACGCTCGTGCAATTGGTCTTCTACGACGTGACGGAGCGCTACTGGCAGGAGAACACGCTGCGGCAGGTTTTCGAGGCGACCTCTTCGAGCATCGGCCAGTCGTTTTTCGAGGCACTGGTGGCGGCGTTGGCATCGGCGCTGGCGGTCGATAGCGTCTTCTTGATGGAGGCTGACAGCAACACGACGATGCGGCTGGTGGCGGGGTGGTCGCGCGGCCAGTCGCAAGTGCGCGGCGAGACGTTCGCGATCGCGCACACGCCTTGCGGGCGAGTTCGGCAAGTCGGGAGCTTTGTCCGCGAGCGGGGCGTGCGCGCGGCTTTTTCCGGGCAGCTCGTTGCCGACCTGGAGATCGAGAGCTACGTGGGGGTCGCGTTCTACGACGAAGGCGGTCAAATTTGCGGGCATCTGTGCGTTTTCGAGCGCCGACCCCTGCCCAATACCGAACAGATCCGCTCGATTTTGAACGTATTCGCCGCGCGCGCCGGGGCCGAACTCGAACGCCAGCGCGCCCAGGAAATGCTGGCGCTGCTAAATCGCAAACTCGAAGCCCAGGTGGTGGAGCGCACTGCTGAGCTACAGGCACGTCAGGACTTTTTGCAAACCGTAATCGACCTGGAGCTGTTTCCGCTGGCGATCTCCTGGAAAGACAGCAACTCGGTTTACCTCGGCTGCAACCGCAAGTTCGCTGAAGATGCGGGGCTCGACTCGATCGAAGAAATCGTCGGCAAAACCGATGCCGAGCTGCCCTGGGGCTCCCAAGCGGAAACTTACCGTCGCGCCGATCGCCAGACGATCGCCTCAAATAAGCCGAAGCTGGGCTCGATCGAGACGTTCGTCCGTGCTGATGGCCATTCACCTTGGATCGAGATAAGCAAGGTGCCGCTGCACGATCTCGACGGCAACGCGATCGGCATTCTGGTCATGTATCGCGACATCACGGCCCAAAGACAGGCCGAAGCGGAGCGCCAGCAGCTCGTGACCCGACTCGACGTGGCCGTGAAGTCAGCGGGCCTGGGGATTTGGGACTGGGATCTCGCCAACGACGAGCTGGTCTGGGACGAGCGCATGTACGCCATCTACGGCCTCGAGCCTCGCGAGGGCTGCAACACCTGCGAGCAGTGGAAGCGCTGTCTGCACCCCAGTGATGTGGCGATGGCAACGGACTATCTCGACTACATCTTGCAAACCAACGAAGACTACAAGCTGGTGTTTCGCATCATTCGCCCGGATGGCGAGGTTCGCGAGATCGACGCGCGCGCGATCGTCCAGCGCGACGCCAACGGTAAGCCGCTACGCATGACCGGCGTTAACGTTGATATCACCGAGCGCCGAGAAACCGATCGCCTGCTCGAGCGCCAGCTCGCCACCATCGAAGCTGCCGCCGAAGGTCTCGCTATCGTTCGGGGCCAGATTCTTACATATGTCAACTCCGCTTTTGCCCGGATGTTCGGCCATCGCAGCGCTGCGTCCCTGATCGGCCAAAGCTGGCAGCCGCTCTACGCCGAAGAGACGATCGAAGTCCTGCGCCAGCCAGTCCTCGCCTCGCTGCAACAGTCCGGAACCTGGAAGGGCGAGACGATCGCCCGTCGGAGCGACGGCACGAATTTTAGCGAAGAACTGTCGTTGACCCGAGCCGAAGACGGCAGCATTATCTGCGTGTGCCGCGATATTTCCGAGCGCAAGCAGGCCGAGGCCGCCCTCCAGCAGAGCGAGGCGCGCTGGAAGTTTGCCTTGGAGGGTGCGGGCGATGGCGTTTGGGACTGGAACCTCAAAGCCGATCGCATTTTCTTTTCGCACCAGTGGAAAAGCACGCTGGGCTATGACGACGGGGAAATCGGCGATCGCCCCCACGAGTGGACGAGCCGCATCCACCCCGACGATCGTCCGCACTGCCAGGCGGCGCTGACGGCTCACTTCAACGGCGAAATGTCGGTTTACACCAGCGAATACCGCATCCGCTGCAAGGACGGCCAGTACAAGTGGGTGCTCGATCGCGGGCAGGCGATCGAACGGCAGGCCAACGGACGCCCGCTGCGGACGATCGGCTTGCAGTCGGATATCACCGCCCGTAAGTTGGCCGAGCAGCAACTGCGCGACTCGAAAGAATCCGCCGAGCTGGCCGATCGCGCCAAAAGCAACTTCCTGGCGCTGATGAGCCACGAACTGCGCACTCCGCTCAACGGCATGCTCGGGCTGGCGACCTTGCTCTCCCAAACGAACCTCAAGCCCCAGCAGCACACCTACGTCAACACCCTGCGCGACACCGCCGCCTCGCTGTCCCAGATCGTCAACGACATTCTCGACTTTTCCAAGCTCCAGGCTGACAAGCTCCAGCTCGACACTATCGAGTTCGACCCGCGCGAAACGATCGCCCGCCTGGAGGCACTGCTCGTCCCCAAAGCCGAAGAAAAACAGCTCGACCTGTGCTTCGAGACCGAAGCCGCCCTGCCGTCCATGCTGGCTGGCGATCCGCTGCGTCTCAGTCAGGTGCTGCTCAACCTAATCGGCAACGCGATTAAGTTCACCGAGTCCGGCAGCATCACCGTCGCGATCGCCGAGCGCACCCGAGACGCCGAGCGCATCCGGCTGAACTTTTCCGTCTGCGATACGGGCATCGGCCTCAGCGAGCGGCAGATACAATCGCTCTTCGACCCCTTCACCCAAGTCGATCCGTCCCCCAGTCGTCGCTACGGCGGCACGGGCCTGGGGCTGACGATCTGCCAGCGGCTCATCGAGTCGATGGGCGGCAAAATTTCCGTCCGCAGCGAAGTCGGTCGGGGCAGTACCTTCGACTTCGAGCTGCCTTTTGCCTATCGTGCGGCGAGTGTCGTCAAGCTCGGGCCGCATCCGGATCGCGCGGACGATCGCTCTGCCCCCGTTGAAGTGGCCTCCTCCGACAGCGGCGGCCCCCGCGATACGAACGACCTAGCCGATACCAGCTTGCTGAAAGGCGCGTCCGTTCTGCTCGTTGAAGACAACGAGGTCAACCAGCTCATCGCCAGGCAGATCCTCCGCCAGCTCGGCATGCAGGTGTCCGTCGCCGCCGACGGACGCAAGGCGATCGCCCAGGCGGTCAACCAGCCCTTCGACGCGATCTTGATGGACGTGCAGATGCCCGGACTCGACGGCCACGAGACCACTCGCCGCCTCCGCCGCCTAGCGCAGCTCGGGACGGACTCGACGCGACACCTGGCTCATATCCCGATCGTGGCAATGACGGCCCACGCCTTCGAGTCGGATAAGGCGCGCAGCCTCGAGTCGGGAATGAACGATCATTTAACGAAGCCGATCGACACGCGCACGCTGGCCACGACTCTGGCCTACTGGCTCGATCGCAACGATCCGGCGACCTCGCCCGTCGCGCTCCCCGTCGCCGACCTCGCCTTGGGCGTCCGGGAGTCGCGCCGCGAGTTGCACCGAGAGCTTCAAAGCGACCCCGCCATGCCGCCGACCCGATCGCCCGAAAGCGCTACCGCAAAGACCCCCAACAGCACTCCCAAACCCCTCGTCGCAGGTCGCAACAGTCCGCCCGCCGCGCCTCCTGCCTCGCTTCCCGGCCTCGATCTCGAGCAGGGGCTAGAGCGCATCAGCCACGATACGGAGCTGTACGCCGAGCTGCTGGAGATGTTTTCGGAAATCTATACACCCTTCCACCGAACCCTAAACGAGGCGGTCGATCGCGGCGATCGCGACGAGATTATCCATCTGCTGCACACCCTCAAAGGCTCGGCGGGCAACATTGCCGCCACCTCGCTCCGCCACGGAGCCGCTCGCATCGTCGATCGGCTGCGCCAGGAAGAGAAAAACCAGCCCGTCAAAATCGACCCGGTGGAAGTTTCGTCGCTGCTGCACTGCCTCGATCGCGTCCTCGAAAGCATCGATCGCTACGCCCACGATTTCGTCGGAGTTTCCTGAAGGTTGCGGCAGTTACCCTCCCAGAATCCGGCAGCGCGCCGTGCGTTCCTCAACTTTCAGTAATTCTCAGTTAGCAGATTTGTACAGAGTTTTGCAGCTTACCGCTGGCGTTTGAGTCCTCACCCGCCTCAACCCGCCGCAACCCGCCGTAACTCCCTGAACCTAGGCCGCAGGCGCAAAGGCAGGCAGCACCAACGTCACGAAGTAGTACACCAACGGCGCGGTGAAGATGTAGCTGTCAGTGCGATCGAGGATGCCGCCGTGGCCGGGAATCAGCTGCCCCGAGTCCTTCACGCCCGCATCGCGCTTCATTAGCGACTCGGTCAGATCGCCCACCAGGCTGGCAATACCGACGATCGCACCGAACAGCAACCCAAACAGCGGCCACATCGACCAGCCCAGCGCATACGCGCCAATCTCACCGACCGCCATACTGCTCGCGATCCCGAAGACCGCACCTTCGACGGTTTTCTTGGGGCTAACGGCGGTCAGCCGGGTTTTCCCAAAGCTTTTCCCGAAGAAATACGCCCCGATATCCGCTGCCCAAATGCAGCAAAATGCCAGCAGCGTCGTCAGCAAACCGGGCGTCAGGGCCGACATGTCTGGCGCGATCGAGCCGCTCGTCGCTTGGCTGGCCACCGCGATCGGGGCCATGCCCCCGTCCAGCTCGACTCTAAGGCGGATCCAGTAGCTCGGCAGCAGCCCGCCATAAAACAAGCCCAGCACTGATGTAGACATATCGGCGATCGTCGCTAGCTTCGGCTGGAAGAGCAGGTAGCAAAAGATCGCAGCTCCAGCGATCGGGAAGGCCACGCTGACGAAACTCGGAGCTAGCAGCGCGCACAGCAGCAGAAGCTGGGTTGCGACCATCGTGGTCTTCTTCGCCGGGTCGATGCCTTTGGCTTGGACGAGCTGGAAGTATTCTTGCTGGGCGAGGTACGCGAGCGCGCCGATACCGAGCGCAAACGCCGAGCCTCCCATAGCCAGAACAGACAGCGCGATGACGATCGCGATGACACCGCTAACGATACGAGTGATAGGCATAGGGGCAGAGGAAACAACACAGATGACAGGCAGAAGGCACGGCGGTCGATCGCCATGTATTCAGGTCAAGGTGCGATATCGGCGCGCAAGCTCGACGATCGCGCACTGCGACCGCAGCTCTCTGAAGCTTACGTTAATCGAAGACTAAGCTCGCGGTAACAATCCTTTAAGAATATTTGGGCGCGGGCGATCGAACCGTAACGCGAGTGGCCTTTGCGGCGCGACACCAACGCACGGACACCGAAGCTGTTGGAACAGTAGCGATATGGGATTTCACAGAGCTGCCAGTAAAGATAGCAAACGCCCCAATCGCTCGTTGGATTTCCCCCGCAAAGGCCGCCGCACTCGTCAGTCGAGCCTCGCGCCGCTCAGCACGAACACCGGGTCGATCGCTGCCAGCGCCTGATTCGTGCCGCGCCGCTCGAGGCGATTGATCGATGCCTGCACGACCTCGATCTGGCGCACCTGTAGCCTCGCGAACCCTTCCGAGACGGCGTAGAGCGCTTCGAGATTGTTCGCCGTCGCCACGATGCGGCCCCCGACGGCCAGGGCCCCCCAGGCGGTTTCGAGGATTTGGGCGATCGCGCGGCTGCTCTCGACGCAGATGCGCGTCGGGCGATCGGTGCGATCGTGCAAGCAGTCCGGCGCGTTGCCCTCCACGACCTCGACGTTGCCTGCTCCGAAGCGGGCGCAATTGGCCTCGATCAGCGCCACCACATCCGGGTCGCGCTCGAAGGCCACGACGCTGCCGCCCTCGCAAAGCAGCGCGCTCTCGACGGCGATCGTCCCCGTTCCCGCCCCGATATCCCAGAGCAGCGAGTCCGCCTCGAGCTGGAGCTGCGAGAGGATCGTCAGTCGGATTTCACGCTGCGTCATCGGAATTCCCGGCGATCGCTCGAAGAGGTGGTCGGGAATTCCGGGAGTGACGTAGGGCCAGAGGGCGGAGGGCATAGATTTCGTAAAGGCGGCAGGCGCGGCGCTCGGCCGTGAGGACACTCAAATCAGGGTAGAGTATCTAGGGATTTTCCAGTCACCGACCGCACGAACGACCGCAGGCGCGGCGGCTGTATCCCCGATTAAAAGATCCTTTCGAGTCAACCGGGATCGACTCCCGCCACCACCACGATGTTAAGAGCCGGAATCGTCGGACTGCCCAATGTCGGTAAGTCCACTCTCTTCAACGCCCTCGTTGCCAACACGGCGGCGCAGGCGGCGAACTTCCCGTTTTGTACGATCGAGCCCAACGTCGGCGTGGTGGCCGTGCCGGACGCGCGCCTCGCAGTACTGGCCGAGCTGTCGAAGTCCGCTAACGTCGTACCGACGCGCATGGAGTTTGTCGATATTGCCGGACTCGTTGCCGGGGCGAGCAAGGGCGAAGGATTGGGCAACCAGTTTCTGGCCAATATCCGCGAGGTAGACGCGATCGTCCACGTGGTGCGCTGCTTCGACAACGACGACATCATCCACGTCTCCGGCTCGGTCGATCCGATTCGCGATATCGAGGTCATCGACCTGGAGCTTGGCCTCTCCGACCTGGCGCAGGTGGAGCGCCGCATCGATCGCGTCCGTAAACAGGCGCGATCGAGCAAAGAAGCCCAGGTCGAGCTAGAAATCCTAGAGCGCATCGTCGCCGTCCTGAACGAAGGCCAACCGGCTCGGGCGATCGACCTGAACGAAGAAGAAGAGCTCCTCATCAAAAATCTTGGGTTGCTAACGCGCAAGCCGATTATCTACGCCACCAACGTTTCGGAAGACGACCTGGCGGACGGCAACGACTGGGTCAAGCAGGTTCAAGAGCTGGCCGCCAGCCAAAACGCGCAGGTGGTGGTCGTCTCAGCCCAAGTCGAGGCCGAACTTGTCGAGCTGCCGGAGGGCGATCGCGCCGACTTCCTCGAAGCGCTCGGCGTCGAAGAGGGCGGCCTCAAGTCGCTGATTACCGCGACCTATACGCTGCTGGGACTGCGGACGTACCTGACCACCGGCGAACAAGAAACCCGCGCCTGGACGATCCGCGCGGGCATGACGGCCCCCCAGGCCGCCGGAGTGATTCACTCAGACTTCGAGCGGGGCTTTATTCGCGCCGAGACCGTGGCTTACGACGCGCTGGTAGAAAACGGTTCGATGAATGCTGCTAAGGACAAGGGCTTAGTCCGCAGCGAGGGTAAGGAATACGTGGTACGAGAAGGCGACGTGCTGCTCTTCCGCTTTAACGTCTAGCCTTTACGTTTGACAGGGAAAATACATACAAAACTGGAAGCAGGCGTGGACGCTTGCGCCACGGTTACTTTTCCGTTTCTTCCGTCGCGCAGGCATCTTGCCTGCAATGGTATCCCGCTGGTTGGAGTACGTATGCGTTTGCGCTGTCGCGTTTGAGAGCTGGGTAAAGCCACCGTTCCCCGTCGTAACGCGAGAAGCCCGACTTTTTCACGGAGTCGGGCTTCTGAAGTAGACCTCTTGCATGAATCGAAAAGGTCAGGTTTCGAGCACTGAGCGGAGTCGTTGGCGTAGCCTCTGCGAAGCAGATAGTGCGGCCACGTTTCGCGACAACACACAGGCTCCGACTCCGCTCAGCCTTCGAGATATTCCTCTTTAACGTGAGTTCGGGATAAGAAAATCCGCTCAAATAACGGTATGCAGAGCATTCTGGTCGATGCAAAGCTCCTAGATTCTGGCTGATTGCCCGAATTTCGTGCAAATCGAGCCGATTGCTAGACCGACGGCACACCGTTGCTCTAGCCACTGCGCCAAAAACAACGGTTTTTCGAGACTTTCAGCCGATTCCTTATCCCGAACTCACGTTCTTTAGCCTGTCCAAAAATCTTCGTGCAAGAGGTCTAGTGAATGGCTCTTGTTCGGGGAAGCTCTCGAAAGGCGCGCCACCTCCGAATAGAGTGCTGATACTTTTCGCTAGTCCGGTTACGGTTCTTACTCAAACTTCAGATCGAACGGCTGCGAGTCGCCCCAATCGCCGACCCACACCCGATAGTCGCCCGCAGGCCAGGGGCCGTCGTAGCTGGGCATCAGGCCGCCGCTGGTATCGTCAACGCAAGTGCGACCGTCTGGGCCTTGGATCGTCAGAGTCATATCCGCCGCTGCCGCGCTGGAGCTGACCGTCGCCGACAGGTTGCTCGTCGCCGCCGACAGGGTAAAGGCGTAGGTCTCGCCCGCGCTGGTGAAACCGCAGTCGTTGGTGTAGGCATCACCGCCCGATCGCCCCGAAACCGTCGTCGGCGGGTTGAGTTCCTCGGCTGCCAAACTCGGGGTGGGCAGGGCCAGCATCGCTCCGCAGAGCAGCGCGCTCGCGGTCAGAATCTGGGCGGTGGTGGAGCTGGTTTTGGATTTGGTGTTAGAACGGCGTTTTAACATCGTGTTCGACCTCTCGTAGTTGCCTGGCCGGACTCGGCGATCGCATCGCGAAGTGGCTCCGTTCCGGCTTTCATCTTCACTGTAGGACGGGCCGGACGCGGGCTCGCGACTCAGCGTGACACCTGATAAACCGTCCGCCGCGATCGCCCCGCCTTCGATGGCAATGGCGAGCGCAGCTACGCACCGACGATCGCCAGGGCCGTATCGATATTTTGCCGGACGGCAGCAGCGGCAGCATCGAGTGCCTTCCGCTCGCGATCGCTTAACGCGACTTCTCGAACCTGCATCACGCCCCCGCGACCCAACCGGCAAGGCGCACCGAGAAACACGTCTTTAATGCCGTACTCGCCGTCGAGATAAGCCGCCGCCGTCACCAGTCGCGGCGCGTCCTGCAAGATCGCTGCCACCATTTTGTACACCGATGAAGCGGGCGCATAGAATGCGCTGCCGGTCTTCATCAGGTTTACCAGCTCCGCGCCGCCGTTGCGCGCCCGCTCGAATAGCGTCTCGATCGTCGCCTCGTCGAGCAGCTCCGGGAGCGGGATACCGCTGACCGTGCAGTAGCGGGCGATCGGGATCATCTGCTGGCCGTGGTTGCCCAAGATCGACGTCTGCACGTCGCGCACGTCGGCCCCGAGCTTTTCGGCGATAAAGGTTTTCAGCCGCGCCGCATCGAGGACGCCCGCCATGCCCATCACGCGCGAACTCGGCAAGCCGGTGGCTTTCCAGGCCAGATAGGTCATCACGTCCAGCGGGTTGGTGACGACGATAACGATCGCGTCGGGCGACTGGGCGATCGCCGCCTTCGCCGCCCCCGTGACGATCGCGGCGTTGGTTTGAATCAGGTCGGCGCGATCCATCCCCGGCAGGCGCGGCTTCCCGGCGGTAATCACGACGATGTCCGAGCCCGCCGTGTCGGCATAGTCGTTCGTGCCGATCGCCGTGCGGCTGTGCCCTTCGAGCGCGCGGGCTTGATTCAAGTCGAGCGCGACACCCTGGGGCCAGCCGTCGAGCGTATCGAGCAGCACCACGTCGGCCAAGTCGCGCTCGAGTACCCGTTGGGCTAGGGTACTACCGACGCGACCGGCTCCGATAACGGATACGCGCGGCTGACGGTTGGGGGTCACGATCGTCATGGACTCTCCGGAGTAAAAAAGCAGCGCGTCGCGCGAGACTTCTCCCCGTGGGAAAGCGCGATCGCCATCCCTCAATGTTAAAACTCGCCCGAGCGCTACAGCCCTACTCCGCCACGATCGAAATCGTGATGTCCGGCTCGGGTACGACACCACCGCGCGACTCGAACTGCCCCACCGACATAATCTCCGCAACGCCCACCGTCTCTACCGTCAGCGCGTCGTAGAACGTGATGTCTTCACAGCGCCACTGCCGCCCGCCATCGCTGCGCGCCTCGATCTCGCAGTTGCGCCCGATCCGAACGTCCGACAGGCTGCGCGTATAAATGCCCGAGTCGAACTCCGGCGACAGGTAGTCCATTAGATTGGCCGGACATTCTTCGCCCTCCTGGCAGCCCGACCCCGACTGCAAAATCCACCGCGCCGTCCCATCCGAGTTCAAGCAGCCCATCGCAAACGTCGCAAACGTCGAGAAGACATTGCTCGCGCCCACCTCGCGCTCCCAGGCCAGCCCGGTGTTGCACTGGTAGATATTGTTGGTGCTGATGCGGCGCACGGTCGAAAAGCTGCCCGCGATCGCGCTAGGTGCGGCGATCGCGCCCAAAACAGCAGCCAACAGCGAAGCGCGAACGAAAGATTTCAGGTTCATCTCAATTCGTTTTATTGGTTTTATCTCAAGAGGCATCGAATTTTTTCGCACTATTCCAGTTAGCACTATTCCAGAGCATCTACAGGAGCATCCCCCGTCATTCCCATACAGACCCACCCATACAGACCGAACCTGCGGCAAACAGGTTGCGCGATCGCCCGCAGCGCCTGCTCGACACAAAGGCGCTATAGCCGGAACTGGCGGTACAGCTCGCTGCCCGCCCGATGAAGCAGGCTGTGGCGTGCCACCAATTCGTCGATATTTTTGCAGTAGCCGCCGCCAATGACGCAGGCCACGGGAATCCGCGCCGCCAGACAGGTGCTCAGTACCTGCATTTCGCGGCGATAGAGCCCGCCATCGCTCAGCGCTAGCTTCCCGAGCCGATCGCCCACGTGGGGATCGACGCCCGCATCGAAAATCACCAAGTCGGGTTTCGCCGCCGCCAGCACGTCCGGCAGCCGCAGTCCCAGCTCGCGTAGATAGTCGTCGTCTTCCATGCCGACCGGCAGCGATACATCTAAATCGCTCGCCTGCTTTTGACTGGGGAAATTTGCACCGCAGTGCATCGAGAAAGTGTAAACCTCCGGCTCGTTCTGGAAAATAAACGCGGTGGCGTCGCCCTGATGGACGTCGAGATCGACGATGAGGATGCGATCGGCAAGGCCGTGTTTGCGTAGATATCGCGCCGTCACGGCGATGTCATTAAAGATGCAAAAGCCCGAGCCGTAGCCGGGGTAAGCATGGTGCGTGCCGCCCGCCGTGTTGCACGCGAGTCCGTGCTCGAGGGCGAGCTTGGCTGTCTCGATCGCGCCGCCTACCGCCATTCGCGTCCGGATCGTCACCTCAGGCGACCAGGGCAGGCCGATACGCCGCTTCGCCTTCGCGTCCAGCGTACCCTCGCAGTAGTCGCGGATGTACTCCGAATTGTGGACGAGTTCGAGGGTTTCGTAAGGGGCGATCTGCGGCTCGAAGACGCGATCGGGCCGGACGATTCCTTCACCGAGCAGCTTGTCGTAGAGCAGCTTGAACTTCGGCATCGGGAAGCGGTGGTCGTCGGGAATCGCCGCGACGTACTGCGGGTGGTAGACGATCGGCAAACCCATACGGCGTGCTGCGGAGTATTGCGAGGACGGGATGTAGCATACGGATAGATACCGTAACCCACTTTTCGCAGCTTTATTGGGGGCGAATTATGTCCGCGACCGTTTGGCAGTTTGGCAGCAACGATCCGAGCAACGTCGAGGCGCTGGAAACCATTCAGCAATGGTGGGCGAGGCTGAGCGGCAAGTCCGTCACCTGGCAGCAGCGGGTAGGCAACGGCGGCGCGCCTGCCGAGCTGGACTGGGAGACACAGGGCTTTGACGAACAGTTCGCGCTGGTTGCGCCGGAACTGAAAGGCATCACGGTATTTTGGTCGAAAGCAGGCGACGACGCGCGGCGCGACTTGACCGCCAGCCGCTTCGAGCTCGATCGCACTCAGCAGGCGCTGTTTATCACCCTGAAGTCGAAGCCGGACACGATCGTGCGGGTCGGCGTGCCGCAGCCAAAATACGAAAAGCTAACGCTCGATCCGTCGGTGGTGACGGTCGTGGATGGAACGCTAGTGCTGCGCGATCGCGGGCAAATGCTCGAAATACGCGCGAAACTCGCGCCAGAACAGCTCGCCCAACTGCAAAGCGACTTGGAACGCGCTTAACGCGCGCTTTGCGGATAGAAACTCGGATCGAGCGAAGCCTTCAGCGCAAAACAGGCGCACCTAATATACAAATGCGAACCAGTTGCAATTGTTAACAGGCGGTGCTTCAATTGCTACACGACTGTTGCATTCATATCGCAATAGGTATAAGGCAATAAACTGGCTAAGGCTACCCTACTGCAAGCGTGGAACAAGAAACTCCGTGGAGTTTTTTGACTCGCGTTCCAGCAGCCAGCCCGTTTACACAACGAAGCTCTTTCGCTAGCGTGCTATCGCAATGAACGTAAAACTAACCCGACGTACTTTCCTGGCAGGCGGAACCGCCCTCACGGCGCTCGTGATGAGTGGACTGCCGCGCCGTGCCGATGCTCAATCCGGCACGGTTAACCTCTACACCTCGCGCCACTACAACACCGACGAGGCGTTGTACGACTCGTTTATGAATGGCGAGATCAACATGATCGAAGCCAAGGCTGGCGAGTTGATCGAGCGCATCAAGAGCGAAGGAGTCAACAGCCCGGCAGACGTCTTTATGACAGTAGATGCCGGTAACCTCTGGCGCGCCGATCGCGACGGCCTGTTCTTGCCCGTCAACTCGTCGATGCTCGAAAGCAAAATCCCTGAAAACCTGCGCCACCCCAACGGCCACTGGTTTGGCTTCTCGAAGCGCGCTCGCGTCATCTACTATAACAAAGATCGCGTCAGCCCCTCCGACCTGTCCACCTACGAAGATCTCGCCGATTCCAAATGGCGCGGCAAGATTCTGATTCGTTCCTCGGGCAACATCTACAACCAGTCGCTAATTTCATCGCTGATCGCGGCGCACGGTGACGCAGCGATCGAAGAGTGGCTCGAAGGCTTCACCGCGAACTTCGCGCGCGAGCCGGAAGCAAACGACACCGCCCAAATTCGCGCTTGCGCGGATGGCGTTGGCGACATCGCGATCGCCAACAGCTACTACTTCGCACGCCTTGTGAAATCGACCGACCCCGCAGACCAAGAAGTCGTGCGTAAGGTCGGTATCTTCTTCCCGAACCAAGGTCGCGGCGAGCGCGGAGCCCACGTCAACATCAGCGGCGGCGGCGTTCTGGCGAACTCCCCGAACAAAAACGCTGCGGTGGCATTCCTGGAGCACCTGGCATCCGACCAGTCCCAGCAGTACTTCGCAGAAGGCAACAACGAGTACCCGGTCGTCGAAGGCGTCAGTCTCGATCCCGTGCTCGCAGGCTTCGGCTCCTTCAACGCTGACCCGGTCAACGTCGCGCGCCTGGGTGAAAACCAACAGGCTGCAGTTCGCATGATGGATCGCGCTGGCTGGCGCTAGACGCCTCGGCCACTCGGGCGCTTCGGCGCTCGGTTTATCCATCAGTTTCTCCGCTTACGGCAGCGCTGGACGCACGCGATGCGTTCGGCGCTGTTCTTTTTTGCTTGATGCAGCTAGGATTCTCCCTCTCCGTCGTGGAGGAATTAGACCTGTTAGGATGCCGGAATTCTAAATCGCACGGATTTTTTTGATAATTCTCAATAACGCACGCGATATTCTCGCGGTGGCAAGAAGAATTTGAATATTGTGTACTGCTCTCCGTGCGGGCGTTGCGTCGGCTTTGAGCGTACGGACCTTGTAGGAGGTTTGTCTTGTTCGAGAGAGCGGCGATCGCGGCTGTATGGAAAATTGGTTTTGAGTCCGAGTCTAGAAAATGAGGCCCAAGCGCACTATCGATCGCCTGAAGTTTGCGATATTTCTCGTCTTGTCGGGTGCTGCTCACATTGCCTTGCTGCGGCGACCGCTCCCGCCCGAACTGGATGTCGAGTCGGGCTTAGAAGACACGAGCGTCGGTCAGGAGATCCCGATCGACGCGCTTGTCGATGTGCCGCCGCCGCTCGGAGTGCCGATTCCCGAGCCGACGCCGGAAGCGATCCCCGAGCCGATTCCGACGCCGTCGCCTTCGCCAACGCCCTCACCAACGCCGAGCCCGTCTCCCAAACCGGCTTCGACGCCGAGATCTTCCCCAAAGGCAAGCCCAACGCCCGCGCCGAGCCCCAGTCCTGGCGCAACGCCGACCCCAACTCCGTCGCCGTCGCCAACGCCCTCACCAACGCCAACGCCAACCCCGACTCCGACTCCGACGCCAACCCCGACGCCAAGTTTTCCCCACTTCGAGGGCGCGCAGAGTGGCTGCTACGGCTCAGAGGCGTGCTACGAGGTTGCGGGCGCGACGCGGCAAACGGTGATGGACGACCTGGAACCCCGCCTTAGAGGCGAAGGCTACACTGTCGTACCCTATGACGAACTTGGAGACGAGGCGAACTACCGAATTTTCGAGCTGACCAAAGACGACGGCACGGTGCAGTTCTTACACGTTTTGACCGAGTGGTCGCCAGAGACTCAAGACGTGACGTCTTATGAATTTAGCGATCGCCCGCTGAGCATCGATGAGCTGAAATCGGGGGATCGTTAGTTGCGTCCCTGGCTAGAAAGTGCGAGTTCTCTCATTCGAGAAACGTACCAATCACGACAAAAGCGACGGGGAGCGCGCTCCAAATGTGGAGGCACTCCCCGTCGCAATTCTGTCTGACTTTCGGGATGCGGCTATGCGGGGGCGGCTTCTGCCCGTAGGGCGTCGGGCTCTAGTGATGTCGCGTTGCGCACGCGCCGTCGCAGCGCCCTGCTCTCTATTTCGCTGCTGATTGGAGATAGGCAATGGCCTTATCGACGCCGGACTGCAGTTCGCCAACGGCGCTCTCGAAGCTGGCGTGAATCTCTTTCCAGGCATCGTCACCGGCTTGTTGCAAGTTCTCGAAGTACTGCGCGGCTTTCTGGCGCTGCTGCTCGAGTTCTTTCTCCGTTTCCAGATATTCGGCTTTGGCCGTATTTGCCTTGGCTTTGACTTCTTCTAAGCGCGCTTCGATCAGGTCGATCTTGGCCTGAGCTTGCTTTTCGAGAGTTTCGCGGGTTTCGTTACCGATATTTTCTAGAGATTGGGTACTCATATACTTCTCCTTTGTTTTGCTGTGTTCAAAAGTTGACGGTTCACACGTGGCTACCGAGGTCGGATGCTTGCGTCTAGGCCGCTTCGCCCATGCGCTGCGAGGCCGTGGTGCAACGTTGGCGCAGTCCTTCGATCGCCGAGTCGAGCTGGTAGTAAAGCTCTCGCCAAGAGTGGCCGCGAGTGCGCCGCAGCTGCTCGAAGTCTGCAATTGTCAAATCACGTGCGAGCCGAAGGTTACGCAGGCTAGCGAAATACTTCTGACGGTTCTCGACGTTGAAGTCGCGAGCCTGAGTGAAAAGATCTTCGCAGCAGCGCAGGGCGTGGCCCAGGCGGCTGGCGAGCTCGCGTTGCATGATGCGGCAACTGCGTTCGGAGGGCAGCGCCTCCGTCGGCGGCGCGATCGCCGGATCTCGCGACACTTGACGTCGATACGCCGAAGAATTTAGAGACTGCCGGGCTCGGGGGTGAAAGGTGATGAGAAATTGCATTGCGGTTGCGACGGTTGGAGTGGACGTGGGGCACGTAGGGCTTTTGCCTAGATGACGCCGACGCCTTTACCTCGCGTGTCCGCATGCACGGTCAATTCGCCATCTTCATCGGTTTGCTGGACTTCCCGACGCTTGTTGGCACGTGCTTCTTCGACGGCTTGGTTGCGTTCGCGCATGTCGCCCGGAACCTCTGCGTAGATTTCCGGCACGATCGCGTGGTTGTTGGCTAGACCTTCGCGATCGACCGTGTAACCGTTCGTCGTATTGAAGTTACCTTCCGATTCGGGCGTGCTGCCGAACGACTGGCCTTCGCGGGCTTGACGCTCTGCGGTTTCTGCCGAAATCATAAAGCGGTCGTAGCCGTCCGTTTCGAGTTCGTCTTTGGGCTTCGGTGCGCCTGTGCCCTTCCAGCCGACCGGGCGCTTGGAAGCAAACCAGGCGATGCTGCCAATCGTGGCGGCGGCGGCAAATCCAGCGAAGAGCAGAAGCGAAGCTGCGTAGGGAAAGTGCGAAGTCGGTGCAGTCGGTAAGTCCATACAAGGTCTCCAATTCAACAAAGCCAGTGGGATTTCGCACGTCCTGCTGACTTCTTTTACGGCAGGCCCGAGCCGTGGGCGAAGGCCGAACCGGCTGGCGATGTTCGCGCCGGTTGTCGTAAGTCTCGGGTTCGGTTCCGGTCGTTTCACTTCAGTGATGAAGCCGCCGGTTGCGAGGCCGCTGCAAGAGAGCGGTGACTGATTAAAGTCTCAAAGGCTCTGTGCGGTTGCGGTGGCGTTCTCTCGAACTCGATGTATTCAAGTTATCTTCCGAGGCACTTGGAGCACATGGCTCGAAAGGTAGAAGTTGAAATTTTTCGGTGGCCCGATTTCTAACTATTGGCATCTAACTATCGGCATACTTCGGGGCTACTTCGATCGCCTCGACGTCCACTTCGCCATCGCCCAGACGCACCACCAGCCGGTCGCCGGGTTGCACCTCTGCCGCCGATCGCACGATCGCCCCACCCGGATCGCGCAGCAGGGCGTAACCGCGCCGCAGGACTGCACTGGGGTCGAGGGCGGCCAGGGTCTCGCGCCGCGCCGCGCACTGCTGTCGCTCGCGATCGAGCCGAGCTTGGGTCGCGAACCGCAGGCGATCGCGCAGGGATGTCAGCGTCGCCCGCTCGCGAGCGAGTCGTTTTCGGAGCTGAGCGGGCAGCGGCGTCGTCTGAAGGTTGGCAAGGCGCTGGCGCTGGCGATCGAGCTGGGTTTGGGTTGCGGCTCGGAGGCGATCGCGGTGATGTTGGAGATCGGCGCTCAGGTCGGCCAGGTTCGGCACGACCCGCTCGGCGGCGGCGGTGGGTGTATGGGCGCAAGCATCGGCGACTAGATCCGCTAGGGATTCGTCGCGCTGGTGGCCGATGCCGGTAATCACCGGAGTGGGGGAGCAAGCGATCGCGCGGACGCCGCGTTCGTCATCGAACGCCGCCAGGTCTTCACGCGCGCCGCCGCCCCGCGCCAGGATAACGACCTTCGCACGCCCGTCTGCCGCCAGCCGCGCAAATGCCGCCGCGATCGAGGCTGGAGCCAGGTCGCCCTGGACGATCGCGGGGGAAAACAGCACGTTTAGACCGGGGTAGCATTGGGTTAGGGTGCGCTGAATGTCCCCCCAGGCGGCGGCTTGGGGCGAGGAGATAACGCCGATCGCCTGCGGGTGGTTCGGCAGCGGGCGCTTGCGATCGACCTCGAACAGTCCCTCGGCCCGCAGCCGCTCGCGAAGCTGCTCGCGCTGGAGCGCCTGCAAACCCTCGCCGACGGGAAAGACGCGATCGGCAATAATTTTGTAGTCGCTACGCGGGGCGTAGATCTGCATCTTGCCGATGACGACGAACTGCTGGCCGGGCTTGGGCAGTGCGGGCTGCTTGGGCAGCAGCGATCGCCACAGCACCGCACTCAGCGAGGCGCTGGACTCCGGGTCGCGCAGCGTAAAAAATAGACCGCTACTCGACAGGTTGGCGCTCGAGACTTCGCCGACCACCGCGATCGCGCTGAGCTGGGCGTCGCCTTCGATGAGAGCCTTAAGGTAGTCTGTGACGCCGCCCACCGACAGCACGCCGCCCGCAAAGTTCTCCAAAGTGACCTCTAGAGCCTCGCGGGAAAATTCCATTGCGTCCATCGCGTCTATGACTTCTCCAGTGGCGAGTGTAATGAGTGAGGAATGCGCTAGAATAAAGTACGTATTTCATTTGTAGCCGATCGCGTCCCGCCTGCCAACCTTGCGCCCGCGACCCAAAGTTCGATTCATGGGCGACCCAAGGCGCGACTTCTGAGTAATCCAAAGCGCGATCGGCAAGGTTGTTAGAATCGAAGCCCAGCTCGCCCCTCAGCTTGCCCCGGAGTCTTCTCCGTCGGCACTGTGCGCGTCCGCCGACTGTCAAACCCCGCTTTTTTGCCGCACACTCATGGCCAAATCGACCGACACGAACCCCGACAAGCAAAAGGCCCTCGACCTCGTTCTCAATCAAATCGAGCGTGCCTATGGGAAAAATGCCATTATGCGCCTCGGCGATGCGCCCCAGATGCGCGTTGCTACGATCGGTACCGGCGCGCTGACCCTCGACCTGGCCCTCGGCGGCGGCCTGCCCAAGGGCCGCATTATCGAGATCTACGGCCCAGAAAGCTCGGGTAAAACCACCGTGGCGCTCCACGCGCTCGCCGAAGTTCAGCGCGAAGGTGGCATCGCGGCCTTCGTCGATGCCGAGCACGCCCTCGACCCGGTCTACGCTGGCGCGCTGGGCGTGGACGTGGAGAACCTGCTGGTCTCTCAGCCCGACACCGGTGAGATGGGCCTGGAGATTGTCGATCAGCTGGTGCGCTCGATGGCCGTCGATCTCGTGGTTGTGGACTCGGTGGCGGCGCTGGTGCCGCGATCGGAAATCGAAGGCGAAATGGGCGACGTCCACGTCGGCCTGCAAGCGCGACTGATGAGCCAAGCCCTGCGGAAAATCACCGGCAATATCGGCAAATCGAGCTGCACGGTGATTTTCCTCAACCAGCTCCGCCAGAAAATCGGCATCAGCTACGGCAACCCGGAAGTCACCACCGGCGGGAACGCCCTCAAGTTTTACTCCTCGGTGCGCCTCGATATCCGCCGTATTCAAACCCTGAAGAAAGGCACGGAAGAGTACGGCATCCGAGCCAAGGTCAAGGTCGCCAAAAACAAAGTCGCGCCGCCATTCCGTATCGCCGAATTCGACGTGCTGTTCGGTAAGGGCATTTCGCGATTGGGCTGTTTGCTGGATATGGCCGAGGCGGAAGGCATTATCAAGCGTCGCGGAGCCTGGTACAGCTACGAGGGCGACAACCTCGGTCAAGGGCGCGACAATACGGTGAAGTACATGGAAGAGAATCCTGACTTTGCCGCATCGATCGACACGATCGTGCGCGACAAGCTCGGCATCGCTGTGGAGGGCGAGGAGGCAGGAGCGGAGGCCGAGGCGGAATCGGCTCAAGCGAAAGAAAAGTAGCGCTCGTTCTCGCCTCCCCTAGAGGCCGTGTTTCAAAGAGCCAATTGCGGCGAGTCAATTGCGGCAAGAGTATTTCAGCACGATGCCTCGAACCCTCAAGGTAAAGATGTCGGTAGTGACGCAACCGTAATGGTATTCCCGGCTTGAGTTGCCGAATCGCAACGGTTTCAGCAGTCAGGGATCGTTACGCTGCATTAGTACCAAGATGCCGTTCGAGATCTTCAACAGGGCTGAAATATTTTTGCCGCTTCCTTCACGATCGGGCCGCGATGATGACTGAGGCAAACAGTTTCAACTTAGGCTCGATCGAGAGCCAGTATCAAAGAGACGGCTACGTTAAAATATCTGACGGCTTCGATGGGATTGAATTAAGAGAAGTTGTCTCCGTCGTTTCTAGGTTCCATAATTGCTGGAAGCAAGAAAATGGTAAGACCTTATTGAAAGGAGCTGTGAACTCGTCTTACCTAACTGGAACACAGTATTTAAGCGATTTGGATCGATCAGCTCTCTTCTGGTTTATTTCGTCTAGCAAAATCGCCCGCATTATATCGGAGCTGCCTTTCCAAAGAGCGGCATTTATGAACGCTCAGTTATTTTTCGATCCTGTAGACGCGAAGCGAAAGAATTACTGGCATCGGGATCCGCAGTACCACTTGTCCATCGATGAGCAGAAGAAGGTCTTAAGCGGCTCTGAGGTCATACATATCAGAATACCCCTGAGAAACGAGCCGGGCATCGAGCTGATTCCCGGCACTCACAGGCGCTGGGACTCAGAGGAAGAGTTGAAGGTCAGGCTAGAGCAATCGGGCAAGAAAAACCATCACGATATTTCTACTGGAGTTGTCGTTCCGCTCAGTAAAGGCGATGCTTTGGTATTTTCTGCAAACATCATTCATCGAGGTCTGTATGGAAACGACAGACGATCGTTCGATTTGCTTTTCTGTGAAGCTAAGCCAGAGCTGGCGCAGTTTCTTCGTCGCGACTGCTTGCCAGACCGATCGATTCTAAGCAGTCTTGAAAATCCTCTCTGGTTTCAGAATGCGATCGATCTTAAAGGCAGGGATTAAGAGTCGATTTAGAAAGTAGAGGTTGGGCCGCAAATCGTCAGAGCGCGAGCAGAAGCGAGAGACTTACATTAGACCTCTTGCACAAAGATCCTGAGTTCTCGAAAAAGAGAGATTTTGGAGGCTGAGCGGAGTCGAAGCTTGGGGGGCGTCGCGAAAAGTGGCCGCACTATCTGCTTCGCAGAGGCTACGCCAACGACTCCGCTCAGTGCTCGAATCCTGGCTCTTTCGATTCATGCAAGAGGTCTATTCGCTCACTTCTGCTCGCGCTCCTTCAGCTTTGTGGAGGAGAACTGTGCTGTTTCTCAAATTTGTTGCTTTGCTGCAGGCGGAGACTCTACAACGGAATTAGCTCGGGGTAGTTCGTCAGGAGCTGCTCGTCGGTCAGGCAGTCACCGAACTGCGCCGGAGCGAAGTGTACCTGCACCGCCCGTAGACGCTCTTGGTAGTGCAGCTTGCCCAGTGCCTTGAGGCCATCGGTGAGTGCGTCGAGTTCGGCCAGGTCGGTCTCCAGGTCGGGCGCTTCGCCCTCGGCGGCGATCGTCAACGAAACGATCGCGTTTTCCGTTACCGGTAGGGTCAGCGGCGCGTCGGGGTCGCCGATACCGGCAGTTTCGGGTGCGTCGGCCAGATCGAAATCGCCCTGGTAGCGCTGGGCGGAGTCGGCGAACAGTTCGTTGACGTAGTCGCCTGCCTCACCTTCGCTCCAAAACACGTCGCCTTCGTTGCAGGCCGATCGCCAGTAGGGCTGCAACTCCAGAAGCTGCGCCGCGATCGTTTCGAGCTGCTCGCCCAGTACGCCCAGGTCGCCGTCCGCTGCGATCGCCTCGCGGGCCGCGCGATTTAGCGTGCCGAGCAGCGGTGCGACTTCCGAGCCGTGGAGGCTGACGACGAGGCGGCAGACCACGAAGCGGGTTTTGCCGGTGATGCGGTTAAATCGGTCTCCGATAGCGCTCATAAACTCGACAAAGTGAAGGTCGTGCACTCTCGCAAAATAGCGAAAAAAAGGCCCCAGATCGAGCCGCTTGGCAAAATCCGGGGCGTTGCGCGCGGTCTGTCTGGCAGCCGCTACTCGTCGGCGTTGACCAGCGGGCGATCGGCATAGGCGTCGTTTCTGTCCGCCCGCTCGATGGCTGGCTCGATGGCTGGCTCGGTGACCGTGGCGACTTCGGCGACCTCGGGCGGCGGCGCAAAGCGAACGCGCTCGACCCCGGGGCGGTGGCCCAACCAGCGGCTCGACAGCTCGGCGAACTGGGATGGCTTGCCGCTGACGAAGAACTGGGTGGGGCGGTGCGCGCTGGGAGCTGCGTGTAGTCCTAGCAAATCCAGCTCGCGGACGGTGGCGCGCGTCAGGTGGACGGCGGGATCGATGCAGGTGACCCGATCGCCGACGATCGTGCGGACGACCTCGGACAGGTGCGGGTAGTGGGTGCAGCCGTAGACCAGAGTGTCGATCTGGCGATCGAGCAGCGGCTGTAAGTATTCGCGGGCCGTGGCGAGCGTGGCTGGGTCGTGAATGCGATCGCCTTCGACGATCGGCACGAAGTCCGGACAGCCGACCTCCCAGACCTGGGCCTCGGGGCAAATTTCGCGCATGGCTTGGCTGTACGCGCCGCTGCTGGCCGTGGCGGGCGTGGCGATGACGCCGACGCGCCGCCCGGTTTTCACCGCCGCCCGCGCGCCGGGGAAAATCAGACCCAGCACCGGGAAGCCGTACTCGCGCCGCACGATATCGAGCGCCAGAGCCGAGCTGGTGTTGCAGGCCATCACTGCCATCTTGACGTTGCGGGCCGCCATCCAGTCGAGGATGTCGCGCACGAACGCCAGAATCTCCTCGGGGGTACGCGTTCCGTAGGGTAGGCGAGCCGTATCGCCGAAATACAGAACGGACTCGTCCGGCAGAATGCGCTCGAATTCGCGCAGGACGGTAAGTCCGCCGACGCCGCTATCGAACAGTCCGATCGGCTGATTGTTGGGGGTCATTCGCAGTCATGGGGGGCTAATGGGTGGCGCGTGTGAGGGCAGATGACTTAAATCGTAGCAACCCCGCGCAATCGCGGGATTTACGTACGTGTATTGGAGGGCTCTGGAGACCGGACTAGGGCTCGCAGTAGGGGCCTGGGCAGTAGCGATCGACGTATTCGAGGATGCCGCGCGCGATGGCGCGCGCCAGCACTTCCCGGTGGTCGGGGTCGGCGAGGCGAGGCGCGTCGATCGCGCCAGTCACGAAACCGAGCTCGAGAAGGATCGCGGGCATGTCCGTGTGCCGCAGCACGTAGAATCTTGCCGTTCGCACGCCGCGATCGCCGCTACCGGTCGCATCGAGCAGACTTTCGTGGACGACTTCAGCAAAGCGATCGCCGGTCTGGAAGTAGTACGTTTCGATGCCGTTCACGTCCGGGCGACTCATGCTAATCGCGTTGGCGTGGATGCTCACGAACAGGTTGGCGTTGACGCGGTTGGCGAAATCAACGCGCGGCTCGAGGTCGAGTTCGTAGTTGCTCGTGCGAGTTAGCAGCGGTACGACACCGTTTTCTTCCAGCAAATCGGCGACGCGATCGGTGACTGGATTGACGATATCGAGTTCGTCGAGGCCGCCGATGCCCACTGCGCCCGGATCGCGTCCGCCGTGACCGGGGTCGAGGACGACGACGATATCCCCATCGCGAATTGTCGGTAGGTTATCGAGCGACGACCAGTCAAAGGAGCCGGGGCGAACGGGCGACTCGCCAACGGTGGCGGCGTAGGGATCGAGTTCCAGGGAAAGAATCTGCGTGCTCGGTTCGTTGAGCTCGCCGATCGCCACCTGAGCCGCAGGCATAACAAAAATCGTTACGCTGCCATCGGCATTGGCCTCGGCGCGCACCCAGCGGATGGCGTCGCTGTCGCGGGCGTCGGGTATGGTCGCGTTGCGGGCGAAGCGCGCGTTGGGGATGTTGATGGCGTAGGCGAGGCTCGATCGATCCCAGTAATGCTCGTAGCTATCGACGCGGCGATCGGTGCGAACGAGCAAGCGGTTGCCGTCGGTCGTGATTTCTAGGTACTCCACGATCGCCGGGGAAAACTGGGCGATGTGACCATCGGCGCTCGGCGGCGCGGGGTCGGGGCTCGGCAGAGTGGCGGACTGGATCTCTAGCGCGCCCAGCGCCGAGCTTGCGGCCAAAGGCACGCACAGACCGGCCAGTGCCGCGACGAGCGAGCGGGCAAACGGACGGGAATGTTTCACGGTCATATCTCCTGCGATCGCCAAGCGCCCTGACGGGGGCGACGATCGAACGTTTCGAGCGAGGTGCGATTCAATCGGGATGGTATGCGAGCAATAACCGCCGATGGGCATCGGTCATGCGCTTCCAAAATCGGCACGATCGGTAATCGGGACGATCGGTCACTGCCGCGCAAGCTGGCAAGCAAAATAGCACGAACTCACGTGCGCGCGTGCATCGAACGGCTACTTTGCGAGCCATTACCACAAATGACTGACGCCGACCTTCGCTCGCTAGGGCGATTCGGGCAGGTTGGGCGATTCGGGCAGGTTGGGCGATTCGGGCAGGTTGGGCAGGTTGGGCGATCGCGGCCCGCCCGGTGTCGTCGTCACCGTCGTCGCCACCTCGGCTTCTATCCACCTCGTCACCAAGGCGTTAAAGACTTCCGGGCGCTCGTCGTGGGGGCAGTGTCCGGCGGGAGCGATCTCGTGCAGGGCGATCCGCTCGCCGTACTGCGCGAAAGCCTCGGGGTGCGCCACGCTCGGCGGTACGAGGCGATCGTCGCGGCCCCAGGTCAGCAATACCGGCAGGCGCAGGCGACGCAACATCGCGGGAATATCCGGGCAGTAGTCCGGCTCGGAAGCCTGACGCACCAGAGCCACCAGGGCGCGCACGGCGTCGCGATCGCCCGCCGGATCGGCGAAGACCGACACCAGCTCCGGCGTTACGGCTCGACGGTCGGCATAGGCCAGCTTGACGAATGGCATCAGGCGGCGCGGTGCTTTGAGCAGGCCCAGCAGTGGCCGCAGCAGCCAGCGCTGGCCGACCGACCCTTCGATCGCCGCGATCGCCTTGCGAAATGGCGGCGGGATGGCCTTCACGCGCACAGACGGATCGGGCAGCGTCACGCAGACGACGCCGCACACCCAGCCCGGCCCCAAATCCGCCGCCGCCAAGCTCACCAGCGAGCCGATCGAGTGGCCGACGACGATCGCCGGTCTCCCAACGACCTGCCGCAGAAAGTCCCCTACGGCCTCGGCCCAGAGCGAAATCGAGTAAGGCGCGAAATCTTTAGAAGACGCCCCGAATCCCGGCAGGTCGATCGCGTAGCAAGCGTGATGCGCCGACCAGGCAGGCAGGTTGTTGCGCCAGTGGCCGATCGCCGCCCCGAAGCCGTGGACGCAGACGATCGGCGCTCGGCGCTCGCTGACGGGCCGTCCGGTGTAGACATAGCGAACCCGCCAGCCGCGCCAGCTCCAGTCGCGCCAGTTCCAGTCGCGGTCGTTGCTCGCGCCTGTCGGCATTGCACCCGACCCCGTCTTCGCCACACTTCACAAAATCTAGAATTTCCTGGAACTTAACACGGTCAGGAAAGATTCCGAGTAATATATCAACAAACGTGCTGCGTGCCAGCACTGCAAGATTGTTCTCCCATTGCCGCGTAGCGCCATTAACTTTCAACATCGCATTGTATGCCTGTAATCCGCAACAGAAGACGACAACAGAACCTCCCCCAAATCAACGAGCGCATCCGCTTTCCGAACATCCGAGTCATTGGCACCGATGGCGAACAGCTCGGGATTATGGTTCCGGCAGACGCACTCGAAATTGCCGAAGAGAAAGACCTAGATCTCGTACTCGTTAGCGACAAGGCCGATCCGCCGGTATGCCGGATCATGGACTACGGCAAGTTCAAATTCGAGGAAGAGAAGAAGAAAAAAGAGGCCAAGAAAAAGCAGCACTCTTCCGAACTCAAGGAAGTGAAGATGCGCTACAAAATCGAGGAGCACGACTATAACGTCCGCCTCAAGCACGCCACGCGTTTCATCAAAGCCGGAGATAAAGTCAAGGCAACCGTGATGTTCCGAGGTCGCGAGATCCAGCACACCGACCTGGCCGCGCGCCTGTTGCAGCGGCTCGCCAGCGACCTGAACGAAATCGCTGACGTCCAGCAGCGCCCCAAGCGCGAAGGCCGCAGCATGACCATGCTCATGTCGCCCAAGAAAGGCGTCGTCGGTGGCGAAGACGGCAAGAAGTAGGCGCGCGGTGCTCGTCTGCGTTCGGAGTCAAGCCGTTCCCTCACTGTGCGGTCGTCGCGATCGCGGCGAGTCCGGCGACTGGCAGGCGGGCGGCGTCGAGTGCGGCCTTGCCAGCCTTCGCCGTTGCGCCCGTCGTAAAGATATCGTCCACGAGCAGAATCGGGCGATCGAGCTGGATCAGCCGCTCGCGATCGGGGCCGACGCGGAAGGCACGCGCGAGTTCGCGTCGGCGCTCGTCGGGCGAGAGATCGAACAGCGCCCGCGTCGCTCGCACTCGTTCCAGCCCACGCTCCACCAGCGGCGCACCCGTCACCTCGCAGAAGCCGCGCGCGATTTCTTCGGCCTGATCGAAGCCGCGATCGCGCCGTTTTTTGGGATGCATCGGTAGAGGAACGACGATAACTTGTCCCACCTTGCGTCGCTGGGCCGACGCCATCCAGGCGCGACCGAGCCGCGTCCCGAGATATTCTCCGATTTGCGGGCGATTGCTGTACTTCATAGCGGCGATCGCCCGTTTTAGATCGCCTCGGTACTGCCCCCATACAAATGTCGGCGGCGACAACCGCCACAGCCGCTCGCGATTGCGATGCGCGAGCCGTTCGAGGTTGGGGCGGCAGCGATCGCAAATCGGCTCGCGACTATCGCGCCCGCACAGGCTGCACTCGGACTTAAACAGCAAATCGAGCAGCGATCGCCAGCGAACCATATCCCCACCCCTCGTTAACCTTGCCTGCGACGCTATACTGCCGCTGCTTCGGCCAGGTAGCCGCGCGTCGCGTGGGGAATCTCCACAACCCGCACCGCCACGCCATCCGCCGTCAGCGACAGGCCCGCGCCGCCCACTTTGGCACGCACGTAGCCGAGACCGATCGCCCCGTCCGGCGTCGAGATCGCGCTCGTCACTTTCCCGGCTTTGCGCTCGCCCTGCATCAGCATCGCTCCCGCCGCGAGCGGCTCCGGCCCCTCGGCGCGCAGGCCCCAGAGCTGCTGCTTGACGCCCTTGTAGGTCTTAAGCCGCGCGATCGTCTCCTGGCCGATGTAGCAGCCTTTGTCAAAAGAGACCGTATGCCAGAGGCCCGCTTCGAGGGGATTGTAGTCTTCGGTTAGCTCGCGATCGGGGCGCGGTCGTCCGTCGATCGCGCGCAGCTCGTCCCAGGTGGCATCGCCGAGGGGCAGCGCGCCCGCCGCTACGAGCGCTTCCCAGAGCGATCCGCCCGCCGCGCGATCGGCGACTAGCGTTAGCTCCGAGCGCGAGAGACCCTGCGTCGCCGCCAGCCGCACCGGGGCTCCGGCGATTTCTACTTCGAGGTGTTTTCCCGGCTCCGGGCAAGCGACGCCGAGCCGAGCGCACAGCGCTGTGCCGCCCGTCCCGATCGCGCTAAAGCAGACTGTTTCGTCCGTCACGTCGGACAGTTCGACGCGATCCATCGGGAAAATATAGCGATCGAGCAGGGGCAGCAGGGCGGCGCGGCGCTCGGGCGAGACGATCGCGATCGCGGCCTCATCCGTGAAAATCACCGTCGCCAGGTCGATCGTCCGGGCGGTGCTGGTGACAAACGTCGTCTCGCAGCACTCGTCCGCTTGCAAGCGCTGAATATCGTTGGTGGTTTGGTTGTGCAGAAAGCGAAGGCGATCGTCGCCGCCGAGCCGCAGGCGTCCCCAGTGGCTGCGGTCGTAGAGGGCAACGCCGCCGGGAGTCTCGGTGGCCGCTGCGAGCGCCGCACGATCGTCGGGGAAAGTTTGCGCGACTTCGGTGTTGGTAAAGGTCGCACCGGCGGCGGCTTGCAGGTCTCGAAGTGTCATGGAGATGTCCGTTGGAGCGGTTCGGTCGGCCTTTGGGATCTTAACCGGAATCCCGAGGCGCGGGCTCGGCGATCGCGCCTCGGGCCAAAATGCCCTGGAGCAGCTCGCCCGAAAAGCGTCCGAAAAGCGCCCGAAAAATTCAAAAAAAAACTCCGACGCGAGCGCCGAAGTTTGCCATCAGGGTGCATCTACCACTCCTTACTGCGTTGCCCGCTGTGCCCCGTCCGGATAAGGTTGCAGAAATTTCGTTGCAGAAATTTCTTTTGGGGTCTCGGCGTTGACCCGATCGTCACGTGCAGGTTCGTTAGGACAAGACAAAAGCGAAGATTCGGACATTGAGCGGAGCCGAAGTGCGATGTGCCCTAGCCTGACTGAGACTGGCTACAGAAATCGGAAGGCATCGGAGCTACAACACCGTCGAGCAGGGACGCAGCTCGGGGGGAATCGCATCTCCCGGCGCGAATTCTAGCTGCGTGGCGCTCGTTTCCAGGTAGCCGCTTTCCATAAACGCCAGCAGCATCCGCGATAGCGCTATCCACACCGAGCGATCGAACTCCCAGTCGCCCGATCGCGGCGCGAAATCACAAATCGACTTCAGTGCCCAAAAATAGGTGTTTCGTACCACCGGCCCCCCCTTCTTAAAGGGCGGCACGTCGTCGGCGTGGACGAAGAGCATGTCATCTTCGATGCGGGCGCGCATGGTCGGTCGGAGGTCGAGGGCGGGGCTAGTCCACCTGGGCGGGCGGGTTGGCGGCGGGTACGTCGCTGAGGCCGAAGTGGTCGATAACGCGCAGAACTCCGATCGAAACGATAAGGCCGATCGTTAATCCGACGGCGATCAGCGCCAGATAGAGCTTCTTGAGCTGAGGCTGAATATCGGTGCGCTCGATCGGGATTGGGGCGGGCATTTCGTCGTCCATTCGCTGGAACACGGGATCGCTGGGGATGCCCGAGTCGGAAAACGGGTTGTTCGCGTCGCCTTGGAAGGGGTTTGGAGGTTGCTGCACGGTCTGATAGGGCGGTCTAAAAATTGCTGGACTAAAAATTGCTGGGCTAGAAATTTCTGGGCTAGAAATTTCTGGGCTACAGATTGCCGGGCTACAAATTGCCGGGGGTCTGTTGCACGAGGCCGAGCACAGGTCGGGCTTACGATGAACTGGCCGCCGATGCGTAGCGATCGACCACCTGACGGAGCGTTTCGGGGCTGAACGGCTTGGTGAGATATTCCGTGGCTCCAGCCATTTTGCCCTGGACGCGATCGAAGGCTTTGTCGCGCGCCGTCACCATGACGATCGGCAGGTCTGCGAACTGGGGCAGGTTGCGAATCGTCCGGCAGACCTCGAGGCCATCGATATCGGGCATCGACACATCGAGTAGCACGACCAAAATCGATTCTTTGTAGATGGTGTTGAGTGCGTCGAGGGCATTATCAACACACAGCACGCGATAAGTGTCCCCCAGAATTTTCTGGATGGTCTTCTGCATGACCGGGCTGTCGTCAACGGTCAAGACAGTTGGCGGGTTGGGACTGGGAGTAGACATAGAAGAACTCTGTGCGTTGCAGGGAAGTGGCGCTCGTATATTGGCGTTACTCTGGCTACGTTTGGCGGGGTGGAGGCGTGTGCCGAGGCGTGGCGTCAGGGTGCGCGAATGGGTGTTGTCTCGGGCGATCGCGTCGATCTTCGGAAGCTAGTGGGCGAGCGTCAGGGGGCGATCTTCAGTGAAATCTCTGAAGCTTCGCGCACCGCCGCCATCATGCTAGGTGATTATGGCGATCGAAAATTGCGGTCTTCATCCAGGCCGATTGAAAAGTCGCTAGAATCACGTTGAGGTCTTCTACCGAATGTCGGCCCTTGCCGCGACATCATCAGGCCCCACGTAAGTCTGATGGCAGTCCGCATTTCCGCCGCGCCTGTCGGCTGTTGAGACAGGAGGACGCTCGGTCTATTGGCGATCGCGCTTACTCAACCGAAAATTTGGCGGCGCGTCTCGCCCCATCTCGTCGCAATTGTAGCGGCAGTTTTGACGATCGACTCGAAAGAGTTTCGACATCGCGACTCCGGCTCGACAGCGATCTTTGCTGTCTATTGTTGAGGGGGTCGCCTGGCTTCGACCGACCGACTGGCCGATCGCATCGCTGCTATGGCCTCCCGCTCCGGAGCATGGACGCGTTCCTCCTCCCATGCATCGCACTCCAGCCTTCTGGAATGGCTCTTTTCGAGCGTGGCAAACCGCAAAGTTCCTGAAGCTATGACTAACCCTTTGCCAAACGCTTCTGTTACAAACCTCGATCGCGCTCTCTCGACGGATCTTAGCGATAGTGCCGAGAATCAATCGTTCCGCGATCTGACGCTGCTAGCCGCGCAGGTTTGCAGTAGCGATTTGGCCTTTGTGCTTGTTCTCGGCCAGGGACACGAGCCCGCTTCAGTCGTGGCGCGCCGCCTGGATGTGGCCCTCGGCCCCGCCTGCTTGTCGTTGGTGATGCGCGCGATGGATGCTGCGCCTGCCGATCGCGTCGTGACGATCGCGGATCTGCCGACCCTGCCCGCCTTCGAGTCCCTTAGCCGGGAGGCGGGGCTAGAGCTGGCCGACGAAACGGCCTTGTCCTTGGCGGCGCGAACAACCGAAGGCGGACAAAGAGAGTTGCGTAGCGGTAGCCGCGAGCTAGCGATCGCGCCGCCGATCCGTTTCTTTTGCGGCGTGCGACTGCTGACGCCGAACCACAGCGATGTGGGTGTGCTTTGCGTGCTCGACACTCGAGTGCGGGTGCTAGGCGATCGCCAGCGGGAGTCGCTCCACGCCCTCGGGCGGCAGGCTACAGGCGTGCTGCGATCGCTCCACGCGTTTGGTTCGACCCTGGCTCGCCCGTCGGAAGCCGATATGACGCGCGAGCCGGAGTTGGAGCAGCTCAATTTCAATACGCTGCTGCAATCGCTGCCGTCTTATCAAAATATCGTCGATATTCTCGATCGCGTCACCGACTCGCTGATTGCAGTGGACTACAGCTGGGACGTTGTCGATATCAACACCCACGCCGAGCAGCTCTGGAACCTCGATCGCGAGTCGGCGCTCGGCTGTGAAATTTGGAACTGCCTGCCGTCCTGGCGCGGCACGGACTTCGAGAAGAGCTGCCGCAAAGCCGCCCGCAGCCGCCGCGCCCAAAAGTTCGAGTACTACGACGTCGCTCTCGATCTCTGGCTCGACGTTCGTATCTATCCGGCCTCCGATCTGATTTCGATTTACCTGCACGAAACCACGAATCCCCAGGACGCCGCCGACGACTCCTCCCTAGAGCGCGCCCACACTTCGGCGCTGGTGACGGCGGTCAGTGCGGCCCTCGGCCAGAGCCAGCCCCTCGAGCAGAGCCTGGAGCTGTGTGCCAGTGCCCTCGAAAGTAACCTCGGGGCTACCTCGGTCGGCATTTGGCTGCTCGATCGCGACCTGCGCGCCGACACCGACAGCGCCAAAACCGCCGTCCAGGCCGAGAACCTCGAGGAAGACCCCAGCCTGGAGACCCACTCGCGGCTGACGCTGGCGGCGGTGTCTGGCGAGCCGTTTCCGGCGGACTTTTTTCCGACGACGGCCTGCTGGCAAGAAGACAGCAGCTGGATCGCGCGTACGTCCTATCCGTACTGCATCAACAGCCCGATCGCCCAGTCATCGCTGCTCGATCGCGTTCCGAACCCAGACAACGGCCTGTGCTTCGTGGTCTGCTACCCGCTCGTGGTCGAGTCGCGACCGATCGGCATTTTGGTGCTGGGGAGCCCCCAGGCCCTACCCGGCAGCAGCTACGACATCCTCGCCTGGGTCGCCAACGGGACGGCGATCGCCGTCGATCGCATCTGGGCTCGCGACACTCTGGCCAGCCGCCGTAAGTCGCTGCTGTTCAGCCTCGCCAACCAGATTCGCAACACCCTGGAACTCGACACGATTCTGACCACCGCCGTCCGCGAGATTCGTTCGCTGCTCCAGGTCGATCGCTGCTACTACATCTGGTGCACGATCGAAGTGGACACCCGAATTTTGGCCGTCACCCACGAAGATGCCGAACCCGGCCTCAACTCCTGGATCGGCGAGCTGCCTACCAGAGAAGAAGCTCGCCTCGCCGACAGCATTGCCAGCCTCGAAAGCCTCTACATCGACAACGTCGCGACTGAAGACGAGGCCACGCGCGAGATCCTCGAGTCGCTGGGCATTGTCTCCCAGCTCGTGCTGCCGCTGGGGACGCGCGCCAACCAGTTCGGCGCGATCGTCTGCGCCCACGGCAAAGAAGCGCGCACCTGGACGCACGGCGAAGTCGAGCTGCTGCACGCGGCAGTCGATCAGCTCGCGATCGCGATCGACCAGGCCGAGATGTACGCCAAAACCTGCGCCGCCGCCCGCGCCGCTGAGACCCAGGCCAGAAAGCTTCAGGACGCAATGCGAAACCTCAAGAAAACTGAGGCGCAGCTCGTCCAAAACGAAAAAATGTCGAGTCTCGGCCAGATGGTCGCGGGAATCGCCCACGAAATCAACAACCCGGTCAACTTTATCTCCGGCAATCTGACCCACGCCAACGACTACATTGGCAATCTGCTGGCCCTGATCGACCTATACCAGGAGAAGTACCCCAAGCCCGACGCGGCGATCGAAGACGAAATGGAGGAAATCGAATTCGAGTTCCTCCAGGAAGACCTGCCAAACCTGCTCGAGTCGATGCGGATGGGGGCCGATCGCATCCGCGAAATCGTCGTCTCGCTGCGTAACTTCTCGCGCCTCGACGAAGCGGATATGAAGCCGGTAAAAATCGAAGACGGCATCGACAGTACGCTGCTGATCTTGCAAAGCCGCCTCAAGGCAAACGCCGACGTTAAAGCGATCGAAATTATCAAAAACTATGGCGACCTGCCGCCCGTCGCCTGCTTCCCCGGCTCGCTCAATCAGGTGTTTATGAACCTGATCGCCAACGCGATCGACGCCGAAGACACGAATCGCAAGGCCGAGAACGGCAACCCCCAGATTGCGATCTCCACCAAATCCCTCGGCGAGCGCGTGCTAATTTCCGTGACCGACAACGGCAGCGGCATCCCTGAAGAGCTGGTCAACCAGCTCTTCGATCCGTTCTTCACCACCAAACCCGTCGGCAAAGGAACCGGTCTCGGCCTCTCGATTTCCTACCAAATCGTCGTCGAGCAGCACGGCGGTCGCTTCTGGTGCGAGTCCGAAGTCGGCAAGGGCACGACCTTCTTCGTCGAAATTCCCATCCAGCAAAAAGAAGGCGAGGGCATGGAGGGCGTGCCAGAAACGTTTCGCGAGTTCCTCGGCGACCCAGACGACGACAGCAGCGAAGATATGACCGAAGACACGGCCGCAGACGCCTGAGACCTGTCGGCACGATCTTAGGTCGCGATCGCGCTCCGCACGGGAGATGGCCAGCGGATTTCGTAGAGGCGGTGCGATCGCAGCCAGTGCCCGACCGGCAGTAGCGGATGCTCGAAGTGCTTGACGTAGCGTAGCCCGAGGCGCTCCATCAGCCGCCACGATCGCCGGTTAGGTTCTGCCGTAAACGACACCAGGCGCTCGAGACCCAGACGATCGCGTGCGACCTCCAGCGCCGCCGTCGCACCCTCGGTCGCGCAACCCTGCCCCCAGGCGTCGAACGCCAGCCGCCAGCCGATCTCGATCGCGGGCGTGAAGTCCGCCTCGAAACGCACCTCGTACAGGCCGATATACCCGATAAAGCTGCCCGTCGCGTTGCGCTCCACGGCCCAGAGGCCAAAGCCGTGCCGCGCGAAGTGGCCCTCAATGCGTTCGACGAAGCGATCGCTCTCCGCTGCGGTCAGGCGATTGGGAAAAAACTCCATCACGCGCGGGTCGGCATTGAGCGCGGCGAACGGGGCGCGATCGCTCGGCCGCCAAGTCCGCAGCGTCAGGCGCTCCGTCTCGATGCGGGAGATTGGGGCGCGATCGCTCACTGGCCGAGCAGGCGCGATCGGACGCTTTCGGCGATCTGGTTGCCCAGATAGTCCGGAATCGCACTCTCGTTCGGCCCCAGCAAGTACAAAATCAGCCGCGTCCGCCCGCGCCACACCAGCAGGTTGGCGTTCACTACCAGCAGATCCTCCTGCCAGATCGCGTACATCACCTTGTAAAAAAGCCCCGGCTGGTTGTCCGCCTCGATTAGCAGCGCGGGCAGATGAAACACCGGATCGACGTAAAATTCCGTCTCGACATCTTCTAAACCGGCATTGAGGTTAAACTCGACCGCCAGCATCTCTTCGACTTCAAAGTGTCCCGCCAGCGCCTCGCGGATCGCCCGCCCGACGTTCTCCGCTGTCTTGTCCGTTAGTGACTTGCCGCCCCGCGAGACCACCAGCTTGACGAACACCAGCATCGGCGCGGCAATCTGGCCGTAGAGGCTCAGGCTGTGGATGGTCAGACCGTAGGCCGCCAAAACGCCGAAAATATCGCTCAGCAGAAACGACTGATTGCGGTAAGCAAAGTGCAGCGCGCTCTGGTCGCCTTCCGGCCGCAGCTCGATAACGGCCTGACGTTTCTTATATAAGTGGTAGGCCAGCTTGAGGTTTTGGAGCTGAATCTCGCTACTGACAAACTGCTCGTAAAATTGGGGAAAGGCTCGGTTAAAGCGCTTGAGCAGCTCGAGCGTTGAAGATTTCGATCCCGAAGTCATGGCAGAACGGTCGGCCTAGGGGCCAAGATACGGAGTGGAAGGGGTCAGGATCGAGAGTTCAGAGATAAGCTGCCCCGGCGGACTGCGCCAGACGAGCCGCACCGAACGAACCGTGCCGAACGAGCCGCACCTGAGAGCGATTTTTCCTTCTAACGTTAGCACTCGCGGGCTCACTCCGTGCCGCCCGTAGCCGCCCGGCAATTCTCGATTCGAGGATTCGGCGGCCAGCAATTCTCCATTCGGTAGAAGAGAGCTCAAAGTAAGGGGGCAAGCGAAGCGGAAGGGCAGCAGAGACAAGCGAGTTAGCCGCACCGCTCCCAAGATCTGCATCTGTGTCGCGTGCCTGCCGACCTCGCGGAACTGCTGCAAGTTTTAGCGAGCATCCCGAACGGCTGAGGTTCGGAGCCAAACAAATAAGCCAGGCAATAAATTACCGCACCAACTCCACGCTAGCCACAGCGGACTGCTACGATCGAGGCCGACCAGTCGAACGCACGGTGACTGAAACGGAGAACCGATGGCTCGAACCGAAACCCCGACGCAGACGATCGCCCGCTGGTGGCACGCCACACGCCAGATGCTGCGCGACACCGCCCGAATTGCCGCGATTGCCCTGTGCTGTGCGATCGCGCTTGGCATACTCAGCGGCTGCAGTCTCGAAGATTTCCGCGTCGAGCCTCCCACGCCCCAAATCGTAATCGGCGCGCTCGGCCCTCCGAAAACCTTCAACGCCGCCCTCAGCAAAGAGTCGCCCAACGTCTTCGGCTATATCTACACCGGCCTGCTGGAAACCAACGGCGGCAATGGCGACCTGGAGCCCAGTCTCGCCGAGTCCTGGGAAATCTCCGAGGACAACTTGCAGGTGCGCTTCACGCTGCGCGAGGGGCTGCAATGGTCGGACGGCGAACCGCTAACTGCCGACGACGTGGTGTTTACGTTCCAGAAGATCTACGCCAACGAAGCGATCCCGACCTCGACGCGGGACGTGCTGCGGGTCGGCGAGAGCGGCACGCTGCCCGAGGTGCGGAAAGTTGACGATCGCACTGTCGATTTCATCCTGCCCGAGCCGTTCTCGCCGATCTTGCGATCGCTGACCACCGCTATCCTGCCCAAGCACGCCCTGGAAGCGGCGGTGGACAGTGTGGACGCCGAGGGTACACCGGCCTTTAACTCCACCTGGGACACCAAAACACCACCGGAAGAGATCGTCGCCAGCGGCCCCTATACCCTCAAGGAGTACGTCACCGGCCAGCGCGTTACCTTCGATCGCAACCCCAACTACTGGAAACAGGAAGACCCCGATCGCCTGATGCCGTACATCGGCCGCTTCGTGTGGGAAGTGGTGGAAAATCAGGATACGCAGCTCTTTCAGTTCCGCGCCGGAAACCTCAGCACCGTCAGCGTCGCGCCGCAATATTTCTCGCTGCTGAAGCGCGAAGAAGATCGCGGCGACTTCACGATTTACGAAGACGGCCCCGCCCTCGGCACGACGTTTATCACGTTCAATCTGAATCGCGCCACCACCGAAGACGGCACGCCTCTCGTCGATCCGATTAAATCCGAGTGGTTCAACACGCTCGACTTCCGTAAGGCCGTCGCCCACGGACTCAATCGGCAGCGGGCGATCGACAATATCTATCGCGGCCTCGGCGAACTCCAGCACTCGCCAATCTCGATCCAGAGTCCGTTTTACCTACCGCCGGAAAAAGGGCTGCCCACCTACGACTACGACCCCGAGAAGTCGCGCGAGCTGCTGGCGGGTGCGGGCTTCACCTACGACGATAGCGGCCAGCTGTTCGACAAAGACGGCAACCGCGTCTCGTTTTCGCTAATCACGAACGCCGGAAATCAGGTGCGCGAAGCCCTCGGGGCGCAGATCAAGCAAGACCTCAGCGAAATCGGCATCGAGGTGAACTTTACGCCGATCGACTTCAACAACTTGGTCGGCAAGCTGACCGATAGCCTCGACTGGGAGTGCCATCTGCTCGGCTTTACCGGCGGCATCGAACCCCACGGCGGCTCCACGATTTGGTCGGTGGACGGGCGGCTGCACAGCTTCAATCAAGACCGCGCCGACCCGCCGATCGTCGGGCGCGAGGTCAGCGACTGGGAACAGGAAATCGCCGATCTCTACGTGGCGGGCTCGAAGGAGTTCGACGAAGCGAAGCGCTACGAAATCTACAGCAAAACCCAGATCGTTACCCAAGAACAACTGCCCTATATCTATTTGGTCAATCCGCTGTCAATGTCTGCCATCCGCGACAACATCGAGAACGTGAAGTATTCAGCACTGGGTGGGGCATTCTGGAACCTGCACGAGCTGGACTTCACGAGCGAGATTGCGGAGTAGTCGGGTGAGCGAACTGGTCGGCGCAGGCGAATCGGGGCGCGTTATTGCCGATCGCTATGCGATCGATCGCGTCTTGGGCCGCAATGCCACCGGTGGTCGCGTGACGTATCTGGCGCGCGACACCGAGACCGACGCGCGGGTGGCGTTGAAGGAGTTTCAGTTTGCGAGCGGCGGCGGTTGGCAGGGATACGACGCGATCGCCCGCGAGTTCGAGATCTTGCAGGCGATCGCGATTCCCGGCGTGCCGCGCTATCTGGGCAGCTTTGAGGGCGATCGGGCCGTCTATCTGGTGCAGGAATACAAAGACGCACCGAACCTGGCGCAGCGGATAGCGGTCTCCAAGCTTGACGCGGTGGCGGTTCGCAAGCTGACGGGCGATTTGCTGGAAATCCTTGCCGCACTACAGGCCAGCGTGCCGCCGATCCTGCATCGCGACCTGAAGCCTGAAAACATTCTGCTTTCGGATGCGGGCGAAACTTTCCTCGTGGATTTTGGCTTTGCGCGGCGCGGCGTCAGCGGCGACGGCGATGGTACGGCGTCGAGCTTGGTGCGCGGGACGCTGGGATTCATGGCTCCGGAGCAGATTTTGAATCGCCCGCTGACGCTGGCGACTGACCTCTACGGGCTAGGGGCGACGCTGGTGTGTCTGTGGACGGGGACGCCGAGCGATCGCGTGGGCGACTGGGTGGACGGCGGATTTCGGATCGCGGTCGATCGCGCCGTGCCGCAGTTGCCGCCAGCAGAGCAGAAGTGGTTGGCGAAGCTGGTCGCGCCTGAAGCGAGCGAAAGATTTGCGAGTGCGAGTACAGCACTAGTGGCGTGGCGAGAGATTGAGGCGAAGGGCGATGGGGAGGGCGCGATCGAGCCAATCGAGCCGGTGGCGCTGGCAGAAGTTTGGCGGGAGCTGCCGGTGCGGCGACTGCTGGCCTTGGCGATTGCGTCGGGAATTTTTGCGAGCGGGATCGACCTGTGGTGGTCGCTGAGCGTTGGCGTCGGGGAGGCGATCGGGGAGGCGCTGCGATCGTTGCTGGCGCTGTAGCCTGTCTCTGGCAACTATTTTGAAGCCATCGTCCGCAGCCGGTCGTTAACGCGATCGAGCAACTTGCCAAAATTCGGCTCCTGCTCTAGCCGCTGGGCGATCTTCTCGCAACCGTAAAGCACCGTCGTATGGTCTTTGCCGCCGAACTCTTCGCCGATCTTCGGGAAGCTCAGATCCGTATGTTGCCGCATCAGATACATCGCCAACTGCCGCGCTTGGCTGACCTCCCGCCGCCGCGTCGCGCTCTTCATATCCTCCACCGTCACGTTGAGTTCCGCCGCCACCGCCTCCAGCACCGACTGCGGACGCGCGATCGCGATCTCGAGCTGCGGGCTGAGGATCGGCGCGATATTCTCCACCCGCAGCGGCAGACCCGACATCGAAATATAGGCGACCGCGCGGATCAGCGCCCCTTCCAGTTCGCGAATGTTCGACTTGTAATTCGTGGCGATGTACTCGATGATGTCGCGCGGCAGGCGCATATTGTCGTACTCCGCCTTCTTCTGCAAAATCGCCATGCGCGTTTCCAGATCGGGCGTTTGGATGTCGGCAATTAGCCCCATCGAGAAGCGCGAACACAGCCGCTCTTGGAGACAGGGAATCTGATTCGGGGGGCGATCGCTGGCTAACACCACCTGCTTGCCAGCTTCGTGCAGCGCGTTAAACGTATGGAAAAACTCCTCTTGGGTGTACTCCGTGCCTTCGATAAATTGAATATCGTCCACGAGCAGCACGTCCGCCTCGCGATAGTGCTGGCGAAACTCCTGCATGCTGTCGCGGCGGATCGCGTCGATTAGGTCGTTGGTGAAGCGCTCGGTAGAGACGTAAAAAATCTTCGTGCTGGCGTCGGCGTCGAGGCGGTAGTGCCCGATCGCCTGCATCAGGTGCGTCTTGCCCAGACCGACGCCACCGCAGAGAAACAGCGGGTTAAACTCGCGCCCCGGATATTCCGCCACCGCCAGCGCCGCCGCGTGGGCCATGCGGCTGTTCGCACCGACCACAAACCGAGAAAACACGTATTTGCTGTTGAGCTCGAACTGGCGACCGGAAGCGGCCCCGCTCGGCGGTCGCTGCGGCCCGCGTCCCGCCCCCGGCGCGATCGTCGCATCGGCGATGCCGCCACGCGACGCCGGATCGAGCGTCAGTTCCACCTCGACCGTCTGCCCGAAAGCCTCGCTGGCCGCTGCTGCGATCTTTCCTAGATAGTACTTTTGCAGCCAGTTGCGCGCGAACGGGTTCGAGACGCGAACGCTCAGGCGCTGGCCGTCGAAATCTTCCGCCTGCGTCGCCGCGAGCCAAGTCTCGAAAGTCGGCGGGCTAAGCTCCTGCTTAAGCCGCTCCAGCACCGTCTGCCAGGTTGTTTCAAGGGATGTAGTCACAGAAGCGATGTGAAGGAACGGTGTGCGGGAGCGAGGTGAAGGGCAGTGAAGAGGCGCGCGAGCCGGATTCGAGGCCGGGGCACGCAGGCTGAATATCAGGGAAGTAGGGTCAGTGTAGCGTCGCTGCCCGGTTCAGAGAGGTCGATCGCCTGCGGGTAGCACTATCTCCGGAGGGCATCATCCAATTAGCGCTAGACCCTTTTTGCAATGAGCGGCGGGGCGGGCCGTCGAACGCCCGAGCCAACACGATCGCAGTGACTGAACCCCTCGCTGGATAAGGACTTTAAATCTAATTGATGGCAACTCCTCGCGTGGTGATGCGAGCTCGGCCTCCCGTGCCGCCGCCGCGCGATCGGCCTCCAGACTTAATATCCGCGCCTAATTCGACGCACCCAGGATATCTTCACCGTCGTGGGCATAGATGTAGCTGTAATTAAATTGCAAGGAATTCGGGTGGCGAATCACCGCAAACCCAAATTCCGTCACTTCTCTGGCGGGAAAAGTCGCCATCACCAGCTCGACGAGCTTGCGCGCCGGGATCGTCGGAACTTTGATGTAGTAGTCGCGGCGCGCGAAGAATTTTTTCTTGTCGCGCGGCACGACGATCCCGTTAACCCGGTGGGTATTTTGGATTGGCTTAATGTAGCGCTGCATGAATTCTTCCTGGTTTTTCTGCAAGCGATACAGCCGCTCCTGTTGCATCCAGCTCATACCGAACATCATTTTCAGCAGCTCGAATCCCAGCGTGTAGTTAAAAGCATTGTTGCTCTCCTCGGAGCTGCCCATCAGCTTGACGGCAATCTGCAAATACTGCTCCGGCTGACGCTGCAAGTCCTGGGCGCAGTGAACGTAAAACTGGCGGATGTACTTGCGAAGCAGGTTTTCCGTCAGCGTCGTGTTGATATGAAACGCCTTGAGGTGGCCTTCGACTTTTCGCTGGGTGTCGTAGTCGTCGAGCAGCCGAAATACCAGGCCGTCCGCCGTGTACTCATCGAGAAATTCTGCCTGCACGCTCGGCGGTGCTGCGCAGAGCACGTGGCATAGCGACAGCACGTAGCGCCGCTCGTTCCAGTGCAGCGAGCTCACCCACTGACGCACCTCTTGGGGCAACCGCGAGAAGATGGCATCGGAGTTAAACGTTTCGTTGGACAGCATAGCGGCGCTCTTCCTGGGTTCGAGCGAAAGTTAGGGCGGCAGGGTTCGGGCACGGATACACGCCAGAGGAGTTCGATTACTGCTCCCATCATCGCGGCAATTTATCTCTGCCGCCACTGGCTCAGCTTTCTGCTTGGCCCGACCGTACGCAAAACTCGATGCAGGCAGCGAAGTCCGAGCGACGGTCGTTATTTTCCGTTTTTCCACCTCGTCCGACTGGGTCAGAACTCGCGGCGTTTACTGCTTTCTCCGTAGTCTCCGAACGCCTGCGCTTTATCGGCGCTTTATAAACTCCGCGTTCGTGTGAAGAGTGGATGAAGCTCAGGGATTTTACGGTCACCTTGCGCCGCCGATCGGCTAATCTTCCGAAGAAGTACGGAGACAAAACAGTCGTCTTCGTCGTCAGACCATCAAGCTAGAGGTAGCAGACATGCGATGTTTAGTACGAATAGCTGTGATGTCAGGTGCGATCGCGATTGGATTGGGAAGCCCCGCTGTTGCGGGCACGATGTTTCGCTCGGTAGATTTGCCCGAACCGAGCGCGAGTGATTCGGAGTGGCTGCACGAGGCTGGTAACCCGACGCACTCCAGCGCAGACGATCTGGGCAGTGCGGCGATCGTCAAAAGTGCGCTCTCGTTACCCCAGACGGGCGAACCACACAGCTGGACGCGTTCGGGACGTGAGGTTGAAGCCGTAATCGCCTTGGTTAAAGCGCAGCTCGATCGCGTTCTCAGCGTCGATCGTCTGCTCGAGCGCGAGCCGACCGCTGTGACCGGCCCTGCGTATTTCCTAGCCCCATCCGTTCCCGACGCCCCGGGCAAGACCGCCGCGCTTGCGGAAACCGCCGCGGAAACCACTGAAGCGCCGCAGCCGGAGGGCCTGCCTCCGGAGGCGACTCCCACAGACGACTCCGATCGCGCTGACGCCGAAGGAAATATCGAGACAAGAGCCAGTACGGACGGTCTGGAAACGGGAGCGGCGCTGGGTCTGCTCGCGATCGGTTCGCTCCTGGCCGCGCGGGCACGACGCCAGGTCTAGTGCCGTCGGCTTACCTCGGAAGCTCTACGGGGCGGGTCTCGCAAAACAGGCCGGGAGTTATCCTCCTGACGGGGGCTAGGGTCGCGAGACTTTTACGGCAATACTTCTGAAAACAGAGTCATCGTCGTTCCTCCGCTCTTTTGAAAGTGGGGGAATTTGGCGATCTTGTCGTCATGTAAACGTACGCGTTATCTCGATCTCTCCTGAATCTAAAAATCTCCCGAGATCTTGCTGAGATCGGGAGATTTTTTGTGCTGACCGTAATTCTCTACAGCAGCAGTTTTCTCGATCGGTCTTCAGAATAGCACCGAAAGATTAAGACCTTATGTAGATTGCGGGGATTTTAAATGCCTTTGTAGACACCTTTGCATATTCTTGCGAATTGATTCTTTGTCGCATCTTTATAAAAGTCACTTTTTCTTGAAGACTGCGTAAAGTCATTCGGCTTTGCGTGCACTTGAGAGAACTTGGGAATAGATTTTCCGTATAAGTACGGAAGCAGCTTTTAGAACCTCCGTAGAAAAACAGAAGCTTTAAGGTACGTAAAATGCAAAACTTTGTGCGCGTTGCGATTACGGCTGGTGTGGCAGCGATCGGTTTGGGCCTCTCTACGGCTGCTCACGCCGGAACGCTCGTTGAGAAGAAAGTTGATTTCCGTGGATGGTGGCGGGCTGACGCATCCGAGCCGATCGATCTAGGCAACGGACTGATGCTGACGGTGACGGCTGGGGTGCACTCCGGCGGCCCGAGCGCGAATGCGCCTCTGAACGTCGTCCGTGATGCGAAGGTAACTCAAAACGCCAAAGGCTTGGGCGTAAAGAACTTCCCGATCGTCGACTCGAAAGAGCTCGACGGTTCTGGCTTTCCGGAGTTCCTGCGCTTTACGTTCTCCGAGGCTATCGATCTTAGCTCGGTGTTCTTTTCCAAGGCCGATGGGAAAGACGAGTTCGATGTGGGCATCGACGGTATCGACATGCACATCAACGACACGTTCGGCACCGATCGCATTCGCAGCTTTGCGCGGGTTCCCACACGGAAGGGTCCCCTGTATAAGGTGGACTTCTCGGGCGGCGTCGATCTCGCCGGTGACGGCACGAACGCCCTGGTTCCGGCAGAAGGTACGGTCTTCGACTTTTACACGACCGACAAGGGAGACGACTACCGTATTGCGAAGATGAAAATCGTCCACGAAGTACCCGAACCGGCGACGGCGCTGGGGCTGCTGGCGGTCGGTTCGCTGGCGATCGCGCGCGGACGCAAGCGCGACAGCTAGCTCGATCGCGCGTGACTCAGGCCGCTCTGCCGACCTAGCGATTCCAGGCAATATCGAGGAATGTATCTCGCTGCATCCCCGGTTTCACGCTGAAGCCGGGGATTTGCCGTGCGCTAGGCGGTTCGACAGGGCTCTCCGGGACAGCCCCAAGGCATGCCATCAATTCGCACCCGACTCCTTACGAAGTCAGCAGTTGAGCGCCCGACCCAAAATCAAATTAGGGGCTGAAATCCTTGTCAGCTAGGCGCTGTAGATTTAATGGATAACGAGCCCCTAGTCGTCGAGCGAGAACTTCAACGCCACGGGCTTATCGGTAGACGCGGTGCTACACCAGACGCGATCGTCGTTGGCCCGCTCGTATATGCCGCAGGTGACCACCTGCTCCAGGGCCTCGGCGCTGCCTTGGAACGAGCCCGGATCGATATTGAGCTTGCGACGAAACTCCGGCCAAGTCACGTCCAAGATTTTGCCGTCGCAGACCATTTCCACCTCCGCGCGCTCGATATCGATATCTCCGACATCAACTTCAACTTCCGCGTCTTCAATTTCGATAAACTTGCAGGTCTCTAGCTTGCCCTGGCCGCATCCGGCAATTAGGGCGAGGCTCGCTCCGATCGCGATCGCCACTCCCGATCGCGCCGGACGGCCTTGGAAAAACGAGTCGAGCATCAATCTGCTCCCAGTTTGTAAAACAGCGTGCTTCTAAAATACGCGACCCGCCCCGCCACGAGAGCCGAACTTAATATATAAGTCCACATTGACAACTGCTGAGATTACACAAAGCTCAACCCTAAATCTTTCGGGTCGGCGGCTCGATCGCCACTCCGAAGATTTCGAGATTCTTTACTTGGAAATGCGAGCGCGACTCTCTTGTTTGTTGAGGTGTCTAAAGGCGGGGAAAATAATTGTTGCAAGCCCTCGCCACTACTGAGCTCTGACCTTTACTGTGATCCCTACAGGCTCTTGTGTCGATCGATGCATTCTCTCGGTTTCAGCCGGTAGAGATGCCTATTTAATTTCGTTGTTTTGGCTATTGATGCGAGAGCCCGTGCGAACTTAATGAAATCGCTAAACGAGGTATTCTGCTATGAAATTTATCGAACAAACTCGGAAAGCACTGCGTTTCTTTTCGGAAGGCGCGATACGTTTGTTTTCTCCTTCCGATGACTCGTACCCCGATGTCGGCGTTCAGCCCTTTGAAGGATATCCCTCGAAGAAAAGAAGCGATTAGGTCGGCTTCGTGACGTGTGGTGCTGCTTGTTGTGTTGTGCTCTGGCGCTGTGCTGTCGTGCTGTGTCGGGGGGCTTAGAGCGCTCCAGGAATACATTGGTCTGGAAGTTGGCAATGAAGGCTGAGCTTGTCGATCGCGTAGCGTCGATCTCGCCGATAGCCTGGGCGTGTCGCACTCCGACTGCGCTCAGTGCTCGATTCCTAGACGGTGAGCGTTTATTTCCGTGGAGTATTCTTCGTGGGTTGTGCTCGGCCACTGTGTTGTTCGATCTCAGCCTCTGTTCTGGTGGATAGGGGCTTTTTTACGGGCGATCGCGACGGAGCCACCATGCCGACGGAGCATCCGGGCGGTCGGGCGCGATTTTCGTATAATGGCGGGAAGCGCGAGCAAAGTTTAACGAACGGGAACGGCAGACCGGTGGACGAGTACGATCGCGACTTCGAGCAGGCGATCGCCCTCCTCGAACACTACAGCTTCGATATTGCAGGCAGCTCGGCGCGGGGATTTTCCACTTATTGGGCGGAGGACTTGCCGACGGAGTGGCTGCGGCTGGCCGTGCTCGAGGCGCTATACCAAGGACGCTACAAGGCCGTTTCCGTGTCGCAGATTTTGGCGCTGTGGGAGCGCAAACAAAAGCCCCAACCGCACTTTAACGACGAGTTCGAGCGCTTGATTTGCGATCGTCTGTTTGCCGAACTCGACGTGCCGCCGACCGAACTGGAGCCGACGGAGTCGTCCGCAGAGCTGCCCGACGAGAATCCCACCGGTGCGGTGGAGTCGGTGGCGGACTCAGAACCGGAGTCCGCTCCCCAAGACCCCGCCCCAAGCCGCGATCGCCCCACCGCGATCGAGCAGTTCGTCCCTGAAGACGACAGCCCGGTTTATGACAAGCTGCGCGGACTAACGAGCACGGCGACGGGCGATGCGCCCGCCGACTGAGGCTGCCGCCGTACCTTCAGCAAAGTCTCTAGCGAGGTCTCTAGCGAGGTCTCTAGCTATGTCTCCCCCAGCAAGCAATGCCTTCCGCCCCGCTTCCCGAGCTGCCCTTCCGCATTGAGACGACGGCCGACGGTTCGCAGACCTTTTTTTCTGAAGACTTCGGGCAGCTCTTTCACAGCCACTTCGGCGCGCGCCAGGAGGCCGAAGCAAAGTTCGTGCGCATCACGCGGCTGGCCGAACGCGCCGCAACGCGATCGCAGCTAACGATCTTGGATATCTGCTACGGCCTGGGTTACAACACGGCGGCGGCGCTAACGGCGATTTGGCAGGCCAACCCGGACTGTCGGGTGCGCTGGCACGGGCTCGAGTCGGACTTGCGGGTTACGCGCGCCGCGATTGACGCTGGTCTGATGGAACCGTGGCCTCAGGCGGTGCAGCAGGCGATCGGAGAGCTGGCCGAAACGCAGCAGGTAAATGGCGAGCAGTTCCAGGCCGTGCTGCACGTGGGCGATGCTCGCCGGACGATCGCGGCAGTGCTGGCGAGCGGTGTTCGGGCCGATGCGATTTTTCTCGATCCGTTTGCGCCGCCGGACTGCCCCCAGCTCTGGAGCGTTGATTTCTTGGGACGGTTGGCGCGGTGCTTGGCAGAAGATGGCTACCTGGCGACTTATTCTTGTGCGGCGGCGGTGCGGGCGGCACTGGTGGCGGCAGGGCTGGCGATCGGCTCGACGCCACCGGTCGGGCGCAACACCCACGGAACGGCCGCGCGCTGGTGCGAGGCGGGGTTAACACCACTCGATCGCCGCGCTCGCGAGCATTTACTGACCCGCGCCGCCGTTCCTTATCGCGACCCGAGCGGCACGGATACGGCAGCGGCGATCGTCCAGCGACGCCACCGCGAGCAGCAGGCTTCCCCTCTCGAACCGACGACTCGTTGGAAAAAACGCTGGCGCGGCATTCGTGAATGACCTTCGGCAGCGCCAAGCCTTCACGCTAGACCCTTGAGGTGGCGAACCGTCGAACGTCCGACCCAACAGCAACGTCTTGGGTCTATAACCTCCGTTGGGTCAGCGCTAGGGAGACGACTGCCCCTAGCGGGAGACGGCGAGCTGGCGGTGGTACACGGCATAGAGCAGTCGATCGATCAAGGCCCGCTCGGTGTCGCCGAGGTTGTCTGGGTCTTCGACACCCGACAGCAGACACGACTTGAGCAGAGCACAAGTGTCGCGGCTCACCGTGCCTGATTCCCACGCTTGAAAATAAAGATCTGGCAGGCTGGCGCTCGAAAAACGGGAGAGTGAATGGCTCATCTTTTCAGTGCTCGGAACGACGGGTGTATCTGGAAGCGCAGTCGATGCAGCGGCCAGGGGCAGTTCCCGTGGTGGGTCTCACCCTACATTATTAACCTTCGCAATTTCTGCCCTTTTTTACGCAACGATCCGCGAAATCGCGTAACAGTATTGCGACTGTCACGGAGTCGCGACTCACAATGCTGTGACGCGATCGCCCGGAGGCGTCCGGTCGCCTGAGCCGCAAATCACGCCCCGCAGGTCGATCGCGCAATTTTGGCCATCGTGCGACCGGCGGGCGGAATGGCAAGCGATGGCGATCTCGCCCAGGCGATCGCGCGGCCAATTGTAAAACTGGCCACCGTGCTGTCCGCTGAGGGGTTGGGTTTGGAGGCTGATGTTCTAGACAGCTTCGGGCTGCGCTTTCACGATGGGCGAGATCGACGCCGTCTTCGCTGCGCGCTCTAGCGGCAGCAAGATATGGAAGGTCGTGCCCACACCGATGGTCGAGTCGAAATGCAGCTTGCCGCCGTGGGTTTCGGTGACGATCGTGTAGCAAATCGAAAGGCCCAATCCCGTACCGCGTCCGACGTCTTTCGTGGTGAAGAATGGGTCGAAAAGTCGCGATCGCGCTTCTTGGGGAATGCCCAGAGCGTTATCGGCGATCTGGATTTCGACGCTGTCGTCCCGACGGCGAGTCCGAATTTCGACGATCGGCGTCGGTGCGTTTACCTGCGTCCAGCGATCGACCTCTGCCGCATCCTCGATCGCGTTTGCCACAAGATTCATCACCACTTGGTTGACTTGATTGGCGTAGCAGGAGACCAGCGGCAGCTCGCCGTAGTCTTTGCGAACCTCGATCGAGGCTCCGGATAGCCCGGTCTTGAGGCGGCTGCTGAGCATCAGCAGCGTGCTGTCGATGCCCGCATGCAGATCGACATTTTTAAACTCCGCCTCGTCCAGCCGCGAGAACGTCCGCAGCGATTGCACGATATCGCGAATGCGCTCAGTTCCCGACGAGAGCGAGTCGAGCAGCTTCGGCATATCGCCGATCGAGAAACCAATATCGAGATCCTCGGCCAGCGCGTTCATCTCCTCGTCGTCCGGATAGCGTTCTTGATAGGCGTCGAGCAGTTCGAGAATGTCGGAGATGTAGTCGCGTGCGTGAACGACATTGCCGTGGATAAAGTTGATGGGGTTGTTGATTTCGTGGGCGACCCCCGCCACGAGCTGCCCGAGGGACGACATTTTCTCAGTTTGTACGAGCTGACTTTGGGTGGAGGCCAGTTTTGTCATGGCGTTTTGGAGAGCTTGGTTACGCTCCAGGGTGGTGCGCTCGGAGCTGCGTAGCTCCTCGGTGCGCTGCCCGACTCGCTCGATTAAATAGTTGAGCGACGCGCCGAGCTTCGCGATCTCGTCTTTGGTGACGATCGGGGCGCGCAGCGTGTAGTCGGCGTCGTTTGCAGCCTGCTGCGCGACTGCCGCCGTCTGGGCGATCGGATTGACGATATTGCGCGTCGTGCGCCACGCTAGCACTCCGGCAATGCAGGCTGAGAATAAAACACTGAAGCCGACGACCCCTTTCTCATAGCCCTGAATCACCTCCATCGCCTCGCTGCGTCGGCGCTCCTCTCCTTGCGCTCGCCGACGCATGCTCTCGATCTTCTCGTAGTAAAGATCGAGCACGTCCAACGTGGCGCTGCGAATCACTCGATTCAGCGCCAGGCGCAACATCTCAGCGTCCTCCGCAGCAGACTGTTCTTCGAGAGCGCCGAGGCGCTCGACGATCGGGGCGCGGTAATCTTCTAGCGCCTTTGCGTAACCTTCAAGCAATCGATCGATGTCCGGCTCGTTCTCGAACAGCCAGGGCGGTGCCGCTTCGGCCCAGGCTTGAAAGTCTCGGACGACCGCGATCGCCGTCATCATCTGACGATCGAAGGTCTCGATCTGGGATTTGCGCTTGCGGGCGCTCTGGGGAAACACGTCCAGCCGCAGCGCCCTCGCTTCCGCACGGGCGACCGCTGTTTGCAGCGCGTCGAGCCGATTCGATTTGTTCTGAACGAGGAACAATCGCTCGACATTCACGCCCTGAAAAATATCCGCGACGATCAATCCGGTCAACGAGCCGCATACTCCAATCCCGATCGCGACGATGTACCCGAAACCAATACGGGTATAGAGCGACTGCCGTAAGGAAACTCCTGGGAGTGGCGTGCGATCGCGCTTGAAGACTTTGCCCAGCCGATGAGCGATCTGCGACAGAAGAGACGTCATGGCTGCAACACTGAAAGCTCCAAACTTAGCAAACCGTATTTTAAATTTATCCTAACCGCCTCAAATGAATCCGGTTTTTTACGGAGTTTCAGTAAGTTTACGCAGGTTTTTTACATTGTTTTACGCAAGCTATGCCGGAGCTTCGCGAGGATTTCAGGCGACTGTGGGCCAATCTGGCCAGTTACTGCGCTCTTTTTGCGAGGCTCCGCGCGGAACGAAGCCCGTAATTACCGCAGTCTCTGCCGCTTCTGTCGCACTCTATCGCCGCCGAGCTACCAGGGCGAGCCGATCGTCGTGAAGCCCGCCCAGAAAAATGGGCGATCGAGCCGGATGTTGGCGTTTGCCGGAACCAGGCCATTTTCGATGAACTCGGCGGGGATGGGGATACGCGTCTCCGAAAGGATTAGCTCGCCCACCTCGATACGTACGTCACCGTTCAGCAGCGCGAGCTGGGTTTGGCGCAGGGCTTCGGCTTTTGTTGTGGTGTCGTCGAAGTGGCGGTACAGCTCGCTCATCAGCGCCGCCGTGCCCAGATCGCTGACGCTCCAGAGGCTGGCGATCGCCGTCTTGACGCCCGACTGTAGTGCCAGTCCCGCAAAGCCCAGCTCGGCTCCGTCGTCGCCAGTTGCCGTCTGGCAGGCGCTCAGCACCAGCAAATCGAGCGCCGGTTTGTTCCAGGGCAGCTCGTTCATGCGGCTGAGCGGGAAAGCCGTTTCCCAAAAACGAATAAACGAATCGTCCGGTTCGCCGGGATTAAACAGGGCGTGGGTCGCAAGGTGGATGATGTCGAAGTCGCGCGCGGCCAGCTTGGTACGCAGGCGATCGACGGTGAAGTCTGTATTCAGCAGCGTCGGATCCGGCGTGGTGTCGATCTGGCGTGGCGGCGCGTAGTATCCGCCATCGGGAGCAACTTCCGACGCCGCCGAGCGAATATTGTCCAGCTCGAAGGGAACGGCGGGCAGTGGCGCGAGGTCGTCGAATTCCGACGCGCCCATCGTCAGCAGCCGCGTCGCTTCGATCGGCTTGTAGTCCGTGTCGATCAGGTTAAAGGCCGGAATCCGCGTCAGGTTGTAGCGCTCGATCAAGAAGCTGTCGCCATCGTAAAGCGCCGCGATCGGCAGACCGCGCAGCCCGTTGCCCAGGCAGATCAGCAGGCTATCGATGCCCTCGGCCTGGAAGTATTCTGCCTCGAACGGCTCGACGATCCAGCGGTGGAGTTGCTGGGCGGCGGCGAGATCGGAGCGGCGCGGGCGCGCCACCTCGAAGAAAAAGCGGCGTACGGTGGGGCGCAGCTCGGCCTCCGGTACGTCGTAGCGATCGCGCACCACCTCACCCTGCTGGGTCAGCATCACCAAATGTAGGTGGTCGCGGCGGGGAATCGCCCACAGCACCGCCGGGGTGGTGTCCGTCTCGCCTGCAATTTGGCCCAATACCTCGGTAATTTCGGCCACGTCGCGATCGGCGCTCGCTAGGTCGCGTCCGAAGTAGCTCTCGAACTCTGCCTCGAGCCCCGCCTCCATCGGCAGAATGCTGGTGGCCGGGGCCGCCTGGGGTTGAGCGCTCTGGCTTGGGGCGCTAGCGTTGGCCGCAAACTCGTCCTGCCAGGCCCCGATCGCCCAAACGCAGAGAGCCGACAAACAAAACAGCAAGAAACGCCGCCACAGTGAAAGTCGCATGTCCAATTAAATCTCCTAGATCGCGCCACGACCGACACTCGTGCGGGCCGCTACTTCTTATTATCGAGACGAAGCAGGCGTTCTCCGGTTTCTGGCGCTAATTAATTAGCCGCACGAAGCGCTTTTTACCCACTTGCAGCACGCGTCCGCTCAGGTCTACCGGATTCTCGAATGCGGTGTTGACGTCCGAAACTCGATCGCCGTCAAGCCGCACCGCGCCGCCCTGGATCTGCCGACGCCCTTCGCCGCCGCTCTTGCATAGGCCGCTCGCCCCGAGGATGTAGAAGAGCTTCGCGGGAAACTCGATATCCGCGAGCGAAAACTCCGGTACGGCCTCCGCCGCCGCCGATTTGCCGCCGCCCGTCAGCGTTGCTGCATCTTTTTGTGCCTGGATCGCCGCCGCTTCGCCGTGATACTGCGTCACCACGTCGATCGCCAACAGCTTTTGCGCCTCGCGCGGATTGTCCGGCATGGTGTCGAGCGCGCGATCGGTCAGCAGCTCGAAATACTGCTTCACCAGGCTATCCGGCGTCTTCTCCAGCTTCGAGTACATCGACAGCGCATCTTCCGAGAGCCCGACGTAGTTGTTCAGCGACTTCGACATCTTTTGCACGCCGTCCGTCCCGATCAAGATCGGTAGCAGCAGCCCGAACTGAGTCTTCGCCGTGCCGAAGTGGCGCTGCAGGTCGCGCCCGACGGCGATATTGAACTTCTGATCGGTTCCGCCCAGCTCCACATCCGCCTCGACAGCCACCGAGTCGTAGCCCTGCATCAGCGGATAGAAAAACTCGTGCAAAAAGATCGGACTGCCCTGCTCGTAGCGCAGCGAAAAGCCCTCCTTCGCGAGCATTTGCCCGACCGTCATCGTCGAGAGTAGCTCCAGCGTTTTGCTCAGATCCAGGCCCGAGAGCCATTCGGAGTTGTAGCGAATCTCCAAGCGTCCCGGCGTGTCGAAGTCGAGGATCGGGCGCACCTGATCGAGGTAGGTTTGGGCGTTTTGCTTGACCTGCTCGTCCGTGAGCTGCTTGCGAACTTCGGACTTTCCCGTCGGGTCGCCGATGCGGGCGGTGAAGTCGCCGATAATCAGCACCGCTGTATGTCCCGCGTCCTGAAAGGCGCGCAGTTTGCGCACCGGAATGCTGTGGCCGAGGTGCAAATCTGAGCCGGTGGGGTCAACGCCGAGCTTGACGCGCAGGGGGCGATCGGCGGTTGCCAGCAGCCGCTCGATGTTGTCGCGGGGGCTTTCGGAGCCGGGCTGGCTGGGGAAGATTTCTTCTGTACCGCGATGCAGCCAGGACAGGCCGGAAGTCTCTTGAGAAGTGGTCATTTTGCGCGTCGGAGTGGCGATCGATGAGCGGGATTTCAGCGGGGCGCTAAGCCCGGTAACCCAGACTACAACGCCGATCGCCCCCCACGGAGCATTCGACGCAGAATCGTCTGGGCCGGACGCGATCGCGCTTGAATTGCCCCATCAATCGGCTTCAAATAATCTTCACAACTTAACTCTTGCAATTCCAGGATATATCTTTACAATACTTAACCAGCTGCGAACATAAGGCGTTGCTCTCCATCTTCTTCGCCGCCATCGGCGCTTTGCCATCGTGACCTATATCGACGCAGACCCCACCGCACTCCTCGGAATGGTGGCCGCAACGCTTACGACCTGCGCGTACCTGCCGCAGCTCCTCAAGATCTGGAAATCGAAGTCGGCGGGCGATATGTCCTGGGTGATGCTGATCGTCCTCTGCGCGGGCGTGGCGCTCTGGCTGGCCTACGGCGTCGCGATCCACGACATGCCGGTGATCGTTGCCAACACGCTGACGTTGCTCTTTATTTTCACGATCTCGACGCTGAAGGTGATTTACCGCCCGCGCGTCGCTCGCTAGCGTGGACTTTTTCTAGCGCAGCTCAATGTTCGACCATCTTTCTCTCGGCATTGCCGACCTCGATCGCCGCTTCGCGTTCTGCGACGCAGCGCTGAAACTCCTGGGTATTAGCCGTATGTTCGCGATAGGCGATATCGGGCATCGCGGCCTATGTCGATTCGCAGCAGGCGTCGTTCTGGCTGTATTCCAACTGGCCGTATTTCAAAACGAGTGACAAAACGCCACTGGTCGATATTCTCCGTCCGCTGCGCTTCCACCTGGCATTTCGGGCGAGCGATCGCGCGACGATCGACGTCTTCTGCACCGCCGCGATCGCCCAAAGCGGAACCGACGAGGGCGCAGCGGGAATCCGCGTCCAGAATCACCTGAGCTACTACGCCGCCTACATCCGCGATCCCGACGGCTACAAGATCGAAGCTGTCTGCCAAGCTTCAGCCTGAGCCGCCGCCTGAACTGATACGTCGCCCGACTTAACGATCGGGTTCGGGTATCGGGCGAATGTAAGCCGAATTGGCGCGAACGAAACAGCCCTCGACTTCTCCTTCGTGGCTGGCGCGGACGTAGAGCCAGGGTAAGTCGCGATCGTCGAACTCAGGGCCGATCGCACCGAGCAGAGAAACTTCAAACGTGCTTCCCGACGGCAACGTGCCGACAACAGGAAACTGATAAAGATGTCGCCGGTAATCGCCATCGACGAAGCTGTAATCGTCGCTGTTGATGGACTCGTCATACCGGCGGCAATTTAAGCCTGCCGGGTCGGAATCGGCGACCTGCCACCAGGTATGGCTGATACGAAAGCTCTCGCGACCGTTACGTCGCGTGATGTAATTGCCATTTTCATCGGTCGAAGGCCACAGCGCGACTGCCGTCGTACTCCCCAGTAGGATGACGCCCGCCACTGCGCCGCATGCGGCTAACATTTTCGTCAATTTCTGCATTGCGATCGAGTTCCTGGTGAATTTGTCTCTCGGGCGTGTCATCAATTCGCGCCAGAACCTTTAAGAGGTGAGCTGTTGAACGCCCGACCCAACAAAAAAAGGACTGAAACCTTTGCTGGATGAGGGCTACAAATTTAATTGATGACAGCCCCTAGCCTTTCTCTGTTTGACAGGGAAGCTTCAGGAGATCTGGGCGCAATTCCGGTGGCGGCGTCAGACTGCTACGATCGCTCTCGAAATCCAGAGCGTTGCGGCCATGACATCCCCTTCTTTTTCCAGCGCGCGCGAGGTCGCGACCGAGTTCGATCGCTGGGCGCAGGCGGGTCGCGGCGATCGCATGGCCGACGGCCACCGCCACGCCACTCGGGCACTAATCGACGACCTGGCGATCGCTACCGATTCGGTGGTACTCGATGCAGGGTGCGGTATCGGCTGGGTGCTCAATGATTTGCTCGGCTCGCGCATCGCCTCGGGGGTCGGCATCGACCTCTCGCCCGACACGATCGCGATCGCCAACGATCGCCGCACGCTGCCCCACCTGAAGTTCGCCGTCGCCGACAGCGCCGACACGCAGCTTGAAGCCGAGACGTTTTCGCATGTCGTCTCGATCGAGTCGCTTTACTACACGCCCGACCCGCAGGAAACCCTGGCCGAGTGGCTGCGAATCTCTCGTCCCGGTGGTCGCATGGGGCTGGTCATCGATCTCTATCGCGACAATCCGGCTGCATCGCACTGGGTTGAAGCTCTGTCGCTGACGGTGCACAATCTGTCGGTGCCGGAGTGGCGGGCACTGCTAGAGTCTGCAGGATGGCGCGAGGTTGAAGCTCGCCGCGTGCCGCTGCCGATCGACACCAAACCCAAAGCCTTCACGCCGTCGCCGTACTTCCCCAGCTACGAACTATATCGGGGCTACTGCGAGGCGGGCTCGCTTTTGCTGACTGCTCGAAAGCTGGGCTAGCGGCTAACCTTTGATGCTGCGATCGGTCAACGACCTCTGCCGACCAGTCAAAACTGCAGGTCGTCCGGTTCGTTCGGGTCTTGCGGCTGGGCCGATCGCGCTGCACAGACCAGCCGAATTTCGCCATAGCTGACCGTCCCTTCTAGTGCCTCGAAAATCGGTTTGAGCTTCTGCGATTGAACTCGATCGATCGCTGCTTCGATGCGCGATCGCACGCCCGATTCGATATACGGCGCGATATCCACAACCTTTCCCGCCTCCACCAGTTGAGCGAGATGGCTTAACACCGTCGTTTCCTTCAGATCGCGCTCGCGAGCAATTCGCTCGATGTCCCAGCCCTGCTGCAACATCTCCCACGTCTGTAGCTGCGTGCGACCCAAGTTTGTCGCATCCACACCGTCGTTCGCATTCGTCTCGCAGTAGCTCCGAATCGCCCCGACAAATGCATCGCCGTACTCATCCAGCTTGAACGCGCCAACCCCAGAAATCTGTGCCATCGCTTCCAGCGTCGTCGGTTGCTTTTGCGCCATCAGCCGCAGCGTCGAGTCGGCAAAAATCACGTAGGGCGGCACGGATTTTTCCGTCGCAATCCGCTTCCGCAGCGTCCGCAGCTCCTGGAACAGTGCCTGTCCCATCACCGTCGAATCGGGTCGATCGTCGTCGAGCGCGATCGCCTTCCGTTTCGGATCGACCGCAATCTCCACCGATCGCTGCTTTTTCATCACCTCCCAACTCAGCGCGTTCAGCTTCAGAATCGGAAAGCCGTCGGTGGTTTCGGAGACCAAACCCTGATGCAGCAGCGATCGTGCCAGCATCTTCCACTCGTCCGCCGTGCGATCCTTGCCGATGCCATAAGTCGAAAGCTTGTCGTGGCCACGCTTGAGAACGTTTTGCGCTTTCGAGCCGCGTAGCACGTCAATTAGGTGCTTCGTGCCGAATCGCTCCTTCGTCCGCGCCACGCAAGACAGGAACTTCATCGCCTCGATCGTCCAATCTTCGATCGGCTTCGGATCGCAACAGTTGTCGCACTTGCCGCAGTTTCCGGGGAAATCCTCGCCAAAGTAACGAAGCTGAACCGTATTGCGGCACTCTGTACTCTCCGCATAGTCGCTAATCTGTCGAAGCTGCTGCCGCGCTACCCGCTGCTCGTCCTCGTTCGAGCCCTGCTGGATCAGCCACTCGACTTTGCCCACGTCCCCGGCGCTGTAGTACAAAACGCACTCCGAATCCTCGCCGTCGCGTCCCGCGCGCCCCGACTCCTGGTAGTAGCTCTCGATGTTTTTCGGCAGATCGTAGTGAATCACGAAGCGCACGTCGGGCTTGTCGATGCCCATCCCAAAGGCGACAGTGGCGACCATCACCTGCACGTCGTCGCGAATGAAGCGGGTTTGATTTTCAGAGCGAGTGTCGCCATTGAGACCCGCGTGGTACGGCAGTGCTGAGACCTTGTCGGCCACCAGCTTTGCGGCTAGCTCTTCGACTTGTCGGCGGCTCATACAGTAGATAATTCCCGAGCCGCCCTGACGAACCCGCGCCAGAATTTCGCGGTAGGTGGACTTTTTCTCCTTTGGGCGGACTTCGTAGTAGAGGTTGTGGCGGCGGAAGCTGGCGATGTGGACGAAGGGCGATCGCAGGGCGAGCTGGCGGACGATATCCTGACGGACGCGATCGGTGGCGGTGGCGGTCAGCGCAGAAACGGGTATGTCGGGATAGCGCTGGCGCACGAGTCGCAATTGGCGGTACTCCGGGCGAAAGTCGTGCCCCCAAGACGAGACGCAGTGGGCTTCATCGACCGCGAGACCCGCAATGCCGACGTCCTCTCGGACGCGATCGAGCAAATCGAAAAATCCTTCGCTTAGCAGCCGCTCCGGCGCGACGTAGAGCAGCGAAATCTCGCCGCGCAAAATCGCCTGAATCCGATTGAAGCTTTCCTGGCCGTCCAGCGTGCTGTTGAGGAACGTCGCGCTGATGCCGTTGGCTTTCAGCGAATCGACCTGATCCTGCATCAGCGCGATCAGCGGCGACACGACGATCGTCACGCCCTTGCGCAAAATCGCCGGAAGCTGGTAGCACAGGGACTTACCGCCGCCCGTCGGCACGATCGCCAAGATATCCTCGCCCCCGAGCGATCGCTCGACGATTTCCCGCTGCCCCGGCCTGAAGTCTGCGTGGCCGAAGCTCTGTTTCAGCACCGAGTCAAGGTCAGCGGCGGTGCGCTCGGCAGTGAAGTCAGGCAAGTCGGCGGGTGAGTCGGCGGGCAGCATATGAAATCAGCACGAAAAATGGCTCGATCTTTAGGATACAAGTCGAGCGAGCTGTGTGGGCGCGAGTTTGCGGTTGCGATCGCAGGTAGCAATCGCCCTGGGAGCCAACAGAGAGTTAGGATCGCGATCGCGGAGCCAATCGCTGGGCGATTTTCGTTGCTTTCAGCGGTTCGGCGATCGGCATTCGAGCTATCGAGGAGCCTTCACCATGAATGCTGTTGAGATTGAAGAAGCCGTATCGGAACTGGCGGCTGCGCCGTTCGATCGCGAGGCGTTCCCGTTTGCGTTTCTAGAGGCTTTCGGCAACAAGGCAACGACAATTAAGCGGCTGAAGAGCAAAAAGAACAGCACAAATCGCTCGGATATCGGCGGGGTACTTCAGCGCAACAATATTCACATCAAGGTTTGCGATCGCGACGAGGTGACGGCGACGCTGGCGGCACTGCGAGAGAGTCCGGCGACGGCGAAGCAAAAGGCGAAGTTCGTGCTGGCGACGGATGGCGAGACGCTGGAGGCGGAGAGCTTGGCGGATGGGGAGACGATCGCCTGTGAGTATGTGGCGCTGGCGGACAAGTTCGGCTTTTTCCTGCCGCTGGCGGGGATTACGACGGTCAAGCAGATTCGCGAAAATGCGTTCGATATCAAGGCGACGAGTCGTCTCAATCGGCTGTATTTGGAGCTGCTGAAGGAAAATCCGGGGTGGGATGGGGACGATCGCCGCGAGGATCTAAATCACCTAATGGCGCGGTTGATTTTCTGCTTTTTTGCGGAGGATACGGATATTTTCCACGGGGAGGGGTTGTTCACGCAGACGATCGCGCAGATGAGTGCGGCGGATTCGTCGAATACCCATGAGGTGATTGCGGAGCTGTTTCGGGCGATGCGGACGCCGCCGAAGGAACGCGAGGCGGCGGGGATTCGCAGTTGGGCGGGTCAGTTTCCGTATGTGAATGGGGGGCTATTTTCGGGGCGTGTGGAGGTTCCGCGTTTTAGCAAGGTGGCGCGATCGTATTTGCTGCATGTGGGAAATTTGGACTGGACGCAGATCAATCCGGATATTTTCGGGTCGATGATTCAGGCGGTGGCGGACGACGAGGAGCGTGGCGCGTTGGGGATGCACTATACGAGCGTGCCGAATATCCTCAAGGTGCTGAATCCGCTGTTTTTGGATGAGTTTCGCGAGCAGTTGGAAGCGGCGGGGGAGAACAAGCGCAAGCTGTTGAATTTGCGCGATCGGCTGTCAAAAATTCGGGTGTTCGATCCGGCCTGTGGGTCGGGGAATTTTTTAACGATCGCGTACAAGGAGATGCGGGCGATCGAGGTGGAGGTTAATCGGCGGCGAGGCGAGGAGGAGCGTGAGTCTGCGATTCCGATTAGTAATTTTCGGGGGATTGAGATTCGCCATTTCTCGTGTGAGATTGCGCGGTTGGCGTTGGTGATTGCAGAGTATCAGTGCAATGTGATGTATCTGGGGCAGCGGTTGGCGAGTTTGTTGGTGTTGCCGTTGAAGCGGGAGAATTGGATTACCTGTGGGAATGCGTTGCGGTTGGATTGGTTGGGGTTGTGTCCGCCGGGGGGGACGGAGTCGAAGGTGGTGGCGGACGATTTGTTTGGGTCGCCGTTGGAGCAGACTGAGGTGGATTTTGAGAATTTAGGGGGTGAGGTGTTTATTTGTGGGAATCCGCCGTATTTGGGTGGAAAAGGCCAGACAAAACTCCAAAAGGAAGAGCTTACAGATGTCTTTCAAACGACAAAAAAGATAGGTGAACTGGACTATGTTGCAGGATGGATACGAAAGGGAGCGGATTATGTGTGTTCCGCAAATGCAAGCGCAGCTTTTGTCACAACCAACTCAATAAATCAGGGATCCCAAGTTCACCAGCTATGGCCTATCATTTTCGGGATCGGGGTTGAGATATTCTTTGCATACCGAAATTTTCGCTGGTCAAACAATGCATCTAAAAATGCTGCGGTTATTTGCTCAATAATTGGACTCAAGAGGAAAAGCAAACAATTAAAAAAGTTTTTCTCTGAAGAGCTTTCACAGGATGTCGATTGCATTAGCCCATACCTGATACCTGGTAAAAAGCAGGTTATCTCACAGCAACTCTCGCCAATTTCAGAGCTGAGTCCCATGATCACAGGAAATAGCCCTTATGACGGAGGAAATTTACTTCTGTCGCCTGAGGAGAAAGATCGACTCCTAAGGGAGTATCCGGAAGTCAAAACTGTTGTCAAGAGAATATATGGTGCGAAGGGATACTTGCATGGAGAGCAGCGATACTGCATTTGGATGCCAGAAGATCGCCTGCCAGAAAATATCACGGAAATCCAAGAAATCCAGTCGCGCATTCAGAGCGTTAGTAAATTCAGGCAAAGTGGTGGCTCCGTGGCCAAAAGCTTGGTGAGCATACCGCATAGATTTCGTTACACGCATCAAGCAAAAAATAGACTGATCATTGCTCCTAGAGTTTCTTCCGAACGTCGTTCCTATATCCCTTTTGGATTGATGAGTTCTGAATGTATCGTCAGCGATTCTGCACAGGCAGTATATGACCCACCATTGTGGAACTTAGCAGTTTTACTGAGCCTCCTACATGTTTCATGGACGCGATTAGTAGCTGGGAAGCTCAAAAATGACTTTCGTTATGCTTCGGCTCTTTGCTATAACACCTTCCCCGTCCCCACCCTCACCAGCCAAAACAAAACCGACCTCACCCGCGCCGCCGAAACCATCCTCCTCGCCCGCGAACGCTACTTCCCCGCCACGATCGCCGACATGTACGACCCCAAACGCATGGACAGCGAATTCCCTGAAGTTCGCCGCGCCCACGAACACAACGACGAAACCCTCGAACGCATTTACATCGGACGCCGGTTTAAAAACGACACCGAACGCCTCGAAAAACTCTTCGAGATGTACGCCAAAATGACCGAACCCAAACCGCTAGAGAACACCAAAGCTGCAAAAAAACGTAAAAAGAAAAACACAAACTCAAAATAACAGTTGCGCCTTACTACACTGATATAGATGACGATCGACGCTCTCCAAAACCTCAAGCTTCCAATCGAGATACCACTCGGAGAACTCACAAAACTCTGCGAGGATCGCGAGATAGCCGAGCTATACCTATTCGGCTCCGTACTTCGTGACGACTTCCGCCCCGATAGCGACATTGACATAATGGTGCAGTTTCACCCAGACGCTCGCCCACGATTTAGCACGCTCGATCGCATCGAATCCGAACTCCAAAAACTCTTCGATCGTGATATCGATCTCGTCACTCGACGCGGCATAGAATCGAGCCGAAACTATCTTCGCCGCCACGAAATTTTATCGTCAGCGAGGCTCATCTATGAATCGAGATCGACAGTTTCTACTTGATATCCTACAGTCCGCAGACCTGATTCAGACCTACACCGATGGATATACTCGAGCGCAGTTTATCGCTGATATTCAAGCGCAAGACTCCGTCATCCGCAGGCTGCTAATCGTTGCCGAAGCAGCTCGCAGACTGTCTCCAGAAATGCGCGATCGACTCTCCGAAATTTCATGGAGTGAAATCAACGGAATGCGAAACCGATTGGTACACGAATACGACGATATTGATCTCGATATCGTGTGGGCTGTCGTCCGAGCAGAAATTCCTGACCTAATTCGAGCGATCGCGCCGCACGTTCCACCAGAAACCTGACAGCCGCACCAAACACCATGACCTCAACACGCAACTCCCCCGCCGTCTCCGTCCACTACGATCGCGCCGGAACCTCCACCCAGTCCAACGAACTGGGAATGCGAACCATGCAGGAACGCGCCTACCAAAAACGCGGCGAACAATACCTGCTGATCAAATCGCCCCCCGCCTCCGGTAAAAGTAGGGCGCTGATGTTTATCGCCCTCGACAAACTCCACAACCAGGGGCTAAAGCAGGCGATCGTCGTCGTCCCCGAAAAGTCGATCGGCTCCAGCTTCCATAACGAACCCCTCTCAAGCTTTGGCTTCTGGGCAGACTGGCAGGTCGAACCCCGCTGGAATCTTTGCGACGCGCCCGGAACCGACGGCGGCATAGTAAATGGCAAAACTAACGGCAAAGTGAAAGCCGTCGAAAAATTCCTCGCCAGTGACGATCGCATCCTCGTTTGCACCCATGCCACCTTCCGCTTCGCAATCGACCAGTTCGGCATCGAAGCCTTCGACGATCGGCTAATCGCCGTCGATGAATTTCACCACGTCTCCGCCAACCCCGACAACAAACTCGGCGACCATATCCGCCAACTCATGGCTCGCGACAAAACCCACCTCGTCGCCATGACCGGCTCCTACTTTCGCGGCGACGCCGAAGCCGTCCTCCATCCCGACGACGAACAACGCTTCGCGACCTCGACCTATACCTACTACGAACAGCTCAACGGCTACGACCACCTCAAGCAGCTCGACCTCGGCTACTACTTCTATTCCGGCAGCTACACCGATGCGATCGTTGATGTGCTCGACCCCAACGAAAAGACGATCGTTCACATCCCCAACGTCAACTCCCGCGAAAGCACCAAGGACAAAATCCGCGAAGTCGAACACATTATCGAAGAGCTGGGCGAATGGCAGGGAACCGACCCCGACACCGGCTTTCAGCTCGTGCAAACCCCGGACGGTAAGACGCTGAAAATCGCCGACCTCGTAGACGACGACCCCAGCAAACGCGACAAAGTCACAGCCGCGCTGAAAGATTCGCGCTACAAGAACGATCGCGATCGGGTCGATATCATCATCGCCCTCGGCATGGCAAAAGAAGGCTTCGACTGGATTTGGTGCGAGCACGCCCTGACGATCGGCTATCGCGCCAGCCTAACGGAAATCGTCCAGATCATCGGACGCGCCACCCGCGACGCTCCCGGCAAAACCCGCGCCCGCTTCACGAACCTGATCGCCGAGCCGGACGCCAGCGAAGAGACGGTGACAGAAGCGGTGAACGATACGCTCAAGGCGATCGCGGCCAGCCTGCTGATGGAACAAGTCCTCGCGCCCAAATTCGAGTTTCGCCCCAAGCGCTCGGACAACCAGCCGACGGACGGCCTGGACTACGGCGAAGACGGCTACCAGCCGGGAAAAAACAACGTCGGGGTTAATCGAGAAACCGGCCAGATCGAGATCGAAATCAAGGGACTGAAAACGCCGAAGAGCGACGAAGCGCAGCGTATTTGCCAGCAGGATTTGCTAGAACTGGTTGCCGCCGTCGCGCAGGACAAGCCCAGCCTGGAAAATGGCGTCTTCAATGAAGAAATCGTACCGGAGGAAATCACTCAGGTGCGGGTCGGCAAAATCGTCCAACAAAAGTATCCCGACCTGGAAAAAGAAGACGCCGAAGCCGTACGCCAACACGCGATCGCGGCAATGAATTTGCTGCAACAGGGCAAACGGACGTTGCAGGAACCTGGCGGCACGTACACCGTGAATCCGGGCAGTGCCGATACGACGCTCCAGACTGAAATGCCTGCCACGCTCGCAGGGATGGACGGCAACGATCGCCCTGGCTTCGCTCTGCAAACCGAGACAGAACCTGCGCCCAACACCGCCCTGATCGACGGCGTGCGACAGTTCGTCCTCTCCGTCACCGAGCTGGATATGGACTTGATCGATCGCATCAACCCTTTCAGCGAAGCCTACGCCATCCTCTCGAAAACAATGAGCGAAGAGCGCCTCAAACAAATTGCCGAAGTCATCGCCGCCAAGCGCGTCCACCTCGACCTCGAAGACGCCCGCACTCTTGCCAAGCGGGCTATGGAGTTCAAGCGGGAGCGAGGCCGCTCGCCCTCTATTACCGCTGCCGACCCTTGGGAGAGACGCATGGCCGAGGGCGTCGCATTTTTACAGCGCAAGGTCAAGGAGGAACGCAGTGGCGAATAAAGCAGGCAAGGCCAAGCGCACAACCAAACAGACCACCGATGACGATCTGGCTCTGCTCGAAGAACTGGGCGTCGAGATCGAAGCGCCCCCGCCGCCAAAACGCACGCCCCGCGAAGAGCGCATCATTGCCGGTTTCGAGGACATCGATCGCTTCGTCGAAGAGAGCGGGCGTTTGCCCCAGCACGGCGACGATCGCGACATCTTCGAGCGCATGTACGCCGTCCGGCTCGAACGCCTGCGCGAACTCGCCATCGACTCAGACGAGTGTCGCGCCCTGCTCGAACCGCTCGATACTCGCGGTCTGCTCTCCGTCAACGCGATCGCGAGCGACGAACCCGAAACCGACCTAGACGACGCCGCCCTGCTCGAATCGCTGGGCATCGATCTCGACGCCGAAGATGACGTAACGAATTTGACCTACGTACGATCGCGCCAGGAGATCAAAGCCGCAGAAGAAGTCGCCCAGCGGACACCCTGCGAAGATTTCGCGCGGTTCGAGCTGAAGTTTAAGCAGATCCAGCTGGATTTGAAGACGGGCGCTCGGCAAACGGTGAAGTATCGAGACAACGCCGCGATCGCGCGGGACGATCTGTTTATCCTCGACGGCCACACGATCTTAGTTGCCGAGATGGGCGAGCCGTTCACGAGCGATTATGGGCTGATGAACCGTCGGCTGCGGGTCGTGTACGACAACGGCACGGAGAGCGATCTGCTGCTGCGATCGTTGCAACGATCGCTCAACAAAGACAAGACCAGCCGCCGGATTACCAAGCTGGCGGAACACTACGGGCCGCTCTTTTCTCGAAGCGGGGGTGATGCGGGCAAGAGCGATCTCAGCGATCGCGCTGATGCGCCACCGGACGCGACCACCGGCCACATCTATGTTCTGCGTAGCCGGTCTGACGATCCGTTTATCTCAGAACATCGCTCGCTCGTTCATAAAATTGGCGTGACCGGTGGCGATGTCAAAAAGCGAATCGCCAATGCCGCCAAAGACCCAACCTACCTGTTGTCCGATGTCACGATCGTCGCAACCTTCGAGCTGATGAATATCAACCCTAAAAAGCTCGAGGCACTGCTGCACAATTTTTTTGATGCGGCGCGCCTGGACGTAGAGCTGCTCGATCGTTTCGGCACACCCGTTAACCCAAGAGAATGGTTCCTGCTCTCGCTCGAAGTTATCGAAGCGGCGATCGAGTCGATTCAGCAAGGCACGATCGATAAATATCGTTACGATCGGCAGTCCGCAAGTTTGATTCGCCTCTGAGATGCGGCCAGGTCGAGCGAGGCGGCGGAGAGCATGGGCAGGATATGAAACCAGAACGGAAATTTTGATGCCTCCAGGATAGCGCTTGCGGCGGGGCGCGATCGTACGATCTGTTGCATGCACCCCGAGCCGCGTCGCGCTTGCGCCGCCCATCCGTAATGGAGCCGATTCTCGCCCTGCTGCAAAGCCTAGATTCGGAACGAGTTAGCGCATTTCTAGCGGAATTCGTGCCGGTCGTTGTTGGGTGTCGAGTCTTCATTGGCAACTTCCGGACAGATATATTCTTGGAGCTCTCCCGAGAAGTCCAGTCGCCGGGAGGCGGGTGTGTACAATATGTCTCGCTTCGACGCTTGGCAGATGTCCGGAAAACCCAAGAGGGCACCAAGACGTTCGGAGCCACCGCCTTGAGGAAACGCCCGTGGAACTGCTACTCCGACTGTCCCGCTCGATCGACCGGCTGACCGAATCGATCGGCAAGCTCGTCCTTTGGCTCGTGCTGGTGATGGTCGCCATCGGCATGTGGAACGCTGTCGGACGCTATATCGGTCAGGCGATCGGCGTGGGGCTTAGCTCCAATGCCTTTATCGAAGCGCAGTGGTACTGTTTTAGCCTGCTTTTTCTGCTGGGAGCGAGCTACACGCTCAAGCACGACGAGCACGTGCGCATGGACATGCTCTACAACACCTGGCCGCCGCAACGGCGGGCGCTCGCCAACGCGATCGGGGCGGCGCTATTCCTGGTTCCGTTTAGCGCGCTGACGCTGTGGTTTGCCTGGAAGCCGGTCTCGAACTCGTGGAAAATCCAAGAAGTCTCACCCGATCCGGGCGGTCTGCCGCGCTACCCGATTAAGGCGATGATTCTGGTCTGTTTCGTGCTGCTGATCGTCCAGGGCATTTCGGAAATTATTAAAAACGTGGCGATCGTCACCGGCCACCGCACGCCGCCGGGATCTGCGATCGACCCGAACCAAATCGCACCCAACGGAGAGCGCGAATCGTGACTGAATGGCTGGGAATTTTGATGTTCGCCGGGGCGCTCGGGATGCTGCTGCTGGGCTATCCGGTGGCGTTTACGCTCGGCGGAACGGCGATTGTCTTTAGCGCGATCGGCATCGCGACGGGCAGCTTTAAGCTCGGGCTCTGGGGCTCGATGCCGCTGCAAGTGTTCGACACGATGTCCAACTACACGCTGCTGGCGATTCCGTATTTCATATTTATGGGCGCGATGCTCGAAAAATCTGGCATCGCCGAACGTCTGCTGGAGACGATCGGCATTCTGTTCGGGCGCGTGCGCGGCGGGCTGGCGCTGGCGGCGATTTTCGTCGGGGCGCTGCTGGCGGCAACGACGGGCGTGGTGGCCGCGACGGTGGTGGCAATGGGGCTGATTTCGCTGCCGATTATGCTGCGCTACGGCTACGATCGCGCGCTGGCGACAGGCACGATCGCCGCGTCGGGAACACTCGGGCAAATTATTCCGCCCAGCGTTGTTCTGGTGGTGCTGGCCGACCAGCTCGGCGTTTCGGTGGGCGATCTATTTGTCGGCTCGCTGCTGCCCGGTTTACTGATGACGGCGGCGTTTGCGATCTATGTGGGCGCGATCGCGCTGCTGCGCCCCGAGGCGGCTCCGGCGCTGCCCATTGAAGTTTGCCAGATGCCCGCCGGGGCGCTGCTGCGCCGCGTGCTGGGCGCGATGCTGCCGCCACTGCTGCTGATCCTGCTGGTGCTGGGCAGCATCTTTTTCGGGCTGGCGACGCCGACCGAGGCCGGGGCGGTGGGCAGCGTCGGCGCAATTGTTCTGGCGCTGCTCAACGGCCAGCTCACTTGGAAGTCGCTGCGGGCCGTGTGCGACTCGACGCTGCGGATCTCGACGATGGTGGTGTTTATTTTGCTGGGCTCGACGGCCTTTAGCCTGGTGTTTCGCGGGCTACGCGGCGAGCGCGTGATGAGAGATCTGCTGCTGAACCTACCGGGCGGTCAGGTTGGCTTCTTGGTGTTCAGCATGGCCGTGGTCTTCTTCTTGGGCTTTTTTATCGACTTTTTTCAGATTGCCTTTATCATCGTGCCGCTATTCGCCCCCGTCGCCCAACAGTATGGTCTCGATCTGGTCTGGTACGGCGTGGTGATCGGCACGAACCTCCAAACTTCGTTCCTAACGCCGCCTTTTGGCTTTGCGCTGTTCTATCTGCGGGGGATCGCGCCACCGGAGGTGACGACGGGTGATATTTATCGCGGTGCGGTGCCGTTTGTGGCGGTGCAGCTATTGGTACTGATTGCGATCGTCGTGTTTCCACAGATCGTTAATTTCTTACCGTCACTGATGGCCGCTCCGGCCTGAATCGAGGGGCCGCCCCGCGATCGCGCAGCATCGAGCCAAGCGCGCTAGCGAGTTTGCGCCGATCGTCGAACCCATTGCGCCTTTGTTAGCCTGAAACTGTTGCAGCTCTTCAGTCTCATGCCCGCGAGGTCTTGCCCATGTACCGCCGCCTGCTGACCGAGTATGCCGAGGGTCGCCGGGACTTTCGCGGCCTGAACTTGCAGCGGCTGACCCTGCCGCCCGAGGCCGACCTCTCCAACGCGGACTTCAGCAACGCCGATCTGCGGGGCGCGAACCTGCGGGGCGCGAACCTGGCCGGGAGCCGGTTTTGCGGCGCGAAATTTGGCGTGCCGGGTGGTATCCGGCTGGTGCGCGGCGCGATCGGCTGGGGGCTGGCGGCGACGGCGGGGCTGTCGTTCGCGGCGCTGGCAGTGGTAGCGCTGGGGCTGCTCGGTGATGCGCCCTCGCCGGTCTATACGGCGGCAGTGTTGGGGGCGGCGGTGTTTATGGCGGCGTTTTACGGTATTGCAGCGCGTTGGGGTTTGGGGCGCGTCGCGATCGTGTCGGTGTGGCTGGTGGCCGTGGGGCTGGCGCTGCTGGCGGCGTCGCTGGGGCTGATGCTGCTGCAAGAGCGCTACGTATGGTGGCGCGAGGCGCTGGGTGCGGCGGAGATCCCGCTGCGGCTGACCTGCGCGGCGCTCTGCGGCCTCTGTTTGACCGGCGGAATCCTCTGGGTTAGCTCGTTCGCGCGGGTGGTGGCGGTGACGGTGGCGCGGTGGCCGACGGCGGCGTGTATGGTGGCGGTGTCGTGGCTGACGGGGTGGATGCTGGTCGGGTTTTCGCCGGAGTACAGCTCGCTTGTGGAGATTACGGCCGGGTCGCTGGTGGTGGTGGCGCTGTTTTTGTCGTTGGACGTGCGGCTGGCGCGTTGGACGCGCGAGGGCGATCGGCAGCAGCGCTTCCTGCGCGAGGCGGCGATCGCTTGGTTTCGGTTCGGCAACGCGACGGACTTCGCTCGCACCGACCTAACGGGAGCCGACCTGACCGGAACCGACCTGCGCGGCGTGAGCTTTCGCGGCGCGCGGCTGGGCGGCGTCGTGTGGCCGTCGGGGCGGCACAGCGCCTGGGCGCAGCGCGACGAAGCCGCAATCGAGCCCGGCGCGCCCGACTCCAGCAAGAGTTGAACGAGAATTAGATCTAAGGGCGATCGGCCGACAGGGCCGCACCGGTCGGCGAAGGTGCGTCGGGCGCGCCTTCTGGCTCGACATCGTGGGAGAGTTCTTCCATCTCCGTTTCGAGCCGATCGAGCAGTTGTTCGAGCTGCGGCAAAAACCGCAAGTCGCGATCGGCGGTCAACAGCGGGCTCTGATAGGCCGAGCGAATTTTGCGCACGCAGTCCTTTAGCAGCTTTGCCGAGCTAAGCGCCGCCAGACTCCACTCTGCAAGCTTCTGCTCCTGATAAAAGTCCATCGCTCTGCCGCGCAGCACTTGCAGCGTCGCTTCCTCGCCGTAGTTTCCGGCCATCACGCGCAGCCGCAGCAGCACGCGCTCGTCTCGATACAGGAACTCGCTATCGGTTTCGCGCTGGCTACCCGGTGCGTCGCCAAGCTCGTCATCCTCGAAGCGAACGAACTGCTTGAGACGCGCCAGGGTCGCCTCGAACAGCTCCACCGGCAGCGCGTCGAGCACGGCCTGCTGAACGCCGTCTTGGCTGTAGAGAATCGAGCCGTCTTTTTCGCGCCGCTCGAAAAACAGCCGCCCGATTCCGTTCGAGAGGACGCGGGCGAGCAGGGCGGGCAGCAAACGCTCCGGCGGCAGCATCACCAGCATCGACACCGGCAGATTGGGCGGCTCGGGCGGGATAACGTGTAGGGGTTCGTCAGATTCGGCGGGCTCGGCGGGTTCGGCGAGCTTGAAGTCAGCAGGCGGGGCGGCGTCGGTGATTTCAGCGGCTTCGGCTCTAGTGTCGGCAGAGCGATCGGCGTTGCTGGCGGCGGCGGCCATGCCGTTCTGGCCGTTCGCCGAGGCAGCTGCAAGCGAGTCGGGCAAGATTGAGTCAGCCGGGAGCGAGTCGAGCGCGATTGAGTTGGGCGTATCGGACTCGACCGTCTTGAGCCAATCCAGGGAAGGCGGCTCGGGCGGGGTTCCGTTTTGATTGAGGCGGTTGAGATACTGCGACATGACGAGCTGGTGCACGTCTGCCGAGATGGCATTCGGGACGAGGGTGCGATCGACGTGTTGAAACAGGCGATTGAGGTAGTCGAGCGCCGTGCCGTCCTCCGGATCGACCATGCCGAGCTGGATGCGATCAGCGGCGATTTTCAGCGGAATGACGCGATAGTAAAGGCACACCTCGAACGGGAGAACGTTATCGATCAGTTCGAGAATCCGATCGGAGTCCATGAAAACAGCGCATTGAATGAGCGAGAGAGGTGAAAAGCACGGGCCGCAGGCGACATCGAACGAATTGAGATCGCGAATCTAGATCGCTCCGTGCTTCAATATGCAGAGCGCCACCAAAGGAATCCGAACAATTGCGGGCCGGAGCGGGCCGATTCGATCGGGCGAACCCCTAAGTCGCCGCACGGTTGCGAATCTTTTGGGCGAGGAGATAGAGCTTACTCCAATCTGACACGATTTGGTTCGCCTTGAGACCGAACTCATCGGCGATCGACTCGGGGGAACGCCCGGCTTGCAGGCGATCGAGCACATCGCGCTGGTGGTTGTCGAGCTGCTCGTAAAATTCGTCCCACTCCACTGCCGTTAGCCCGAGGCGATGCTCGCCGAGGGAAATTTTTAGCCAGCTCTCGACCAGCTCCGGCGCTTGCTTGAGGGCGAAGACGCGGATGGCGTGGTAGCTGACCTTCTCGCGCAGGCGATAGATCGTCGAAATCGGGATATCGAGCTGGGCGGAGATTTCCTCCTGGGTGTAGCCCTTGAGGTAGAGCCCCAGCCAGTCGGCGGCCATTTCGCTGACGTTCTCAACCAGATACGACCGAAAGTCGCGCTCGACGGCCTGCCGCAACAGCTGGATTTCGCCGAACTCGCGATCGCTCTCGTAGGCGTCGAGGGTCTGGGTATCGATTAGGTTGACGTCGTCGTCGGCGTCGCCACCGGAGCCGGATACTTCCGCCGAGACGAGCCGGATATTGTTGCTCGAAGGCACTTGGGTAACGCCGCCGCGCTGCGATCGCCGCAGGTAGTTGACGAACCGATAGACCAGCAGGGGCTGGTTGCGAATCGGACGCAGGCAGTATTCCTCGACGGCGGTAACGATCGCGATGTTTCGCAGGCGGCGATCGTCGGTACATTCCGCAATCCAGGCGATCTGCGTTTGTAGGTAGCGATCGCTGTTGAGCATCTCCTGGACGATTTCCTGCACCACGTCGATGGCGCTGCGGTGGCGATCGCGGCTCAGCGCCACCCAGGTGCGAATCTTGTTACGCAGCAGCACCAGGTTGCTCAGGCGGCGGATCAAACGGCGATAGGCCGCGTCGGGGCCGACGCCCAAATAACGCTGCTTGAGGATGTTGTAGCAAAACTCCTGGGACTTGCGGGCGATCTCGCGCCGCGCGTCGTCCATCTCTTCGATCTCCTCTGGGCGATCGCCCACCAGCCATTTCGCGATCGAAGCGTGCCATGCGGTGGAAAGTTTCGGATGCTCTCGTTCCAGTCGGGTTTGCCACTCCGCAATCCACGCTTGCCCGGTCTCCATACTTCGTTCGTTCCTTACTGATTTCGCGGCTCCGCAGACGAGCGCGCTCGCTCGGGGGTTGTTTTCTAGCTTTTATTGTAAAGGCACATCCCGTAGAGGCACATCCCGTAGAGGCACGGCCCGAGCGAGCCTGACGTCATTCCAACAGACCTTCCAGGCCGGGCGGTAGCTCTTCCGGGCGAACTTGCCCCTGGGCTTCGCAGGCAAAGCTCGTGCTGTCGCGCCAGCGTACCCAGTCCATTTGCGTGAGGTTTGCGACCAGGCCGCAGCGGATGGGGGACAGCGGGGCAACAAGCGACCAGGCGATCGTGCGCGTCACGTCCAGCACCGTTTTGAGCTGCGATTCGCTGTTCGCCGGGACGCCGACCTCCGGCGCAGTGTCGAACTCGACCCAGATGCCGCGCATACCAAAGGCGATCCTCGCCATCCGCATCGCGCGCCGATAGTGCGTCCCGGAGGTGGTCATCTTGACGTGGCGCGCCTGCCAGTTCACCAGCACGGGGACGCTGTAGGCGAAGTTCTCAAAGGTCGATCGCGCGCATTCCTCGATCCAGATGCGCCCCAGATCGACCCCCTCTCGCTGGAACAGCGCCCACAGGCACGGTGGATCTGAACCAGTCGAAATCAAGATCGGCAGGGGGCTGCCGCCGACTATTCCGGCCCCGCGCTCGTTGGCCCGCTCGGCGACGTACATCTCGCGCTTGATGCTGCCCCCGAGGACGAGCCACGCATCGATCGGCGCGCGCGCCGCCGCCGCCAGCGACACGGCCCGCCACGTACCGACGATCGCGATCGCGCTGACGATCGCCAGCACGGCCCAACGCCAGAACCGCCGCCAGAAGCGCCGCCAGCGCGCCAACCAAACCCCCTTGCCCGTCATGTTCTCCCCCGTTTTTAAGTAGTGACTTCTCGACTTCAGAGTCTGGGCTCCGAATTCAGGACTCCGGGATTCTGACAACTCGCCGGAGCATCGATCGCAGCGTTCCCGAGAAAAGCCGGACGACTCGCGATCCTTCTCGCCGATCGCGAGGGGTGTTTGGGCCTGCTGGCGACGCTCCAAGCCTCTGGAGAAGCGGGTCGGCGGCCCGTTGCGAAAAGGCTAAAACTCCGGCGGCGCAAAGCGAACCGAGCCATCCTCGCCTCGAACTTCGCGGGCTCCGAGCGCGCGCAACTCCTCCGCCGCGCGATCGCGCACCAGCGGATCGGACGCGTTGGCATACACGTCCGCCCAGCCGATGTAGCGCGCCCGAACGCTATCGGCGCTGGTCGCGAGAAACTCCACCGTCTGCTCGAGGCCGCTGCGGTAGTCCGCGAAGGGCGTCCCCGCCAGCCAGTCGATCGCGACCTCGAAAGCGTCGATCGCGCCGGGAACGTCACCGAGCAGCAGAAAGTGGTCGAGCGCCTTAAACCGGGCCGCCGCAAAGGCGTTCGGGTGCAGCTCCGGCGACAGGTGCTCGATGCCGCGCTCGAACAGCTCGATCGACCGCTCCGGCTGGCCTTGATAGTAGGACACGCCGGGAGAGATAAAGATATAGGGCAAGAAAAATCGCGGGTCGAGTTCGGTGACGCGATCGAGATAGTCGCCCGCCAGCGCGTAGCCCGTCGCGCCGCGCGCCTCGTCGTCGCCGAAATATTGCAGGTACTCCAGCAGCACCCAGTCCGCCGCCAGCGCGCTAAACCCAAAAGTCGGCGATTGCTTGGTAACAGCCAGCCGCGTTGCCGCCGTCTCCGCCTCGAGCTGGTAGTCTGCCGGACGATCGAGCCGATCGAGCTGCTGCTGCTGTAACCCGATCGCGCCCGCCGCCGCCACCAGCCCCAGCGTCAGATTCGTTAGCGCTTGGTAGGGAATCACAGCCACGAATATCTCTCCTTTCAGCGGTTAACCGATCGACTTGGCGCTACTTCTGGGCGATTAGCACGCGCCACATGACAAAGAACGTCACGCCGAGATAGCCAAACACCGCCACCCAATCCAAAATCTCGCTCGTAGACACTGCTCCGTCTCCCGCGACACGCTCGAGCGCAACAGCGCGCCCGCCTTCGATATATAGCATTCTCGCCCCGGCCCGATCGAGCGCTGCGAACCGAATCCGCCTCAACCTTGTCATACTGCTAAGGCTATTTTTGCAAGGCCGCTCTCGTCAGGCCACTCTCACAAGGCCACCCCCACCAGGCAACTCCGACGCCGATGACCCCCGAAGACCTCCACGCTCTGCTCCGCTCCGTTGCCGACGGTCGGCTCGATCCCGACGGCGCGATCGATCGTCTCAAAAATTTTACCTACGAGCCGGTTGGCGACTTCGCTAAGGTCGATCACCACCGATCGCTGCGGACGGGCTTCCCCGAGGCGGTCTGGGGCCAGGACAAGACGCCGGAGCAAATCGCCGCGATCGTTCGGGTGATGCGCGATCGCAACGACGTCGTCATGGTCACGCGCCTGAACACCGACGCCTACGCCGCCCTGAAGCCGAAAGTCCCCGACCTGCGCTACTACCCAATGGCACGCATCGCCGCCCTGGGTCGCGGCCTCGGCGCTGTGAAACACCCCGGCACGATCGCGCTGGTCAGCGCCGGAACCTCCGATCTGCCTGTCGCCGAAGAAGCCGCCCTGACCGCCGAGCTGTGTGGCTTTCGGGTGATGCGCCTCTGGGACGTGGGCGTGGCCGGAATTCACCGTTTGCTGGATAACCGCGATTTGCTCCACGAGGCGGACGCGATCGTGGTGGCGGCAGGGATGGAGGGCGCGCTGCCCAGTGTGGTGGCGGGTTTGGTGGACTGTCCGGTGGTGGCCGTGCCGACGAGCATCGGCTACGGCGCGAACTTTCAGGGTCTCGCGCCGCTGCTGACGATGCTGAATTCCTGCGCAGCGGGGATTGGCGTGGTCAATATCGACAACGGGTTCGGCGCGGCGATTTTGGCAGGGCAGATTTTGCGGACGGCGGCGCGAATCGCGGGGCGAGTCTAGCGGTCACGATTCATCTAAAAGCCGCAAAACTTCTGACTTCAGCAGCGGTAAATCGATCTCGATCGCCTTCCAAACGCGATCGAGATCGATTCCGCCGAGATAGTCGTGAACCAAAACGTTGCGAAACCCGGACAGCGCTTGCCAATCCACTCTCGGGGCCTGCTCCTTCAGCGTCACAGACAGCCGCTGAGTCGATTCAGCCATGATTTGCAAACGCCGCAGCACGGCATCGCACACGAGCGTGTCGCGCAAAAATTCAGCTTTCCCCGCCTTGGTATAACGCTCGAGCGTGACGATGCACTCCAGGATGTGCCGCAAGTAAACGCCGTCTTTCCCTGAGTTGACAGCACCGCTCACAGGGGTCGCGCCTCTTTTAAGACAGCGTCGCGAATCAGCGGGCTGATGCCATTTTCGGTCAGCACATCCACCTCTCTATCGAGCAACTCCTGCAAATCCATCAACAAGCCACCCGGAAACCAGGGGGTCGTCTTATCAGGGTCGTAGTCGAGCAGAAAGTCGATGTCGCTGTCCGCCCGCTCTTCGCCCCGTGCCACGGAGCCGAACACGCGCACGTTGTAAGCGCCGTGCTTGGCCGCGATCGCCAGGATACGGTCGCGCTGGCTCTGCAACTGCTGAAACAGGGGTTGGTTTTCCTGTGCTGTGTGCTTCATTCAGACAGAGAGCGGCGGAGTTTTCTCGATCTTACTCGCATTGCTGCTTGCTCCGGTCACACGAACCAGACCCGCAGACAAGACGCGATAAGATACTGCCCTGAATTAGTTATCGTAATCTTCGTCTGGAGAGCATCCGCCGTGGCCCGTCGTCTCGCACTACTCAGCGTCTCGGATAAAACCGGAATCGTCGAACTCGGCAAAGCCCTGGTCGAACGCTTCGACTTCGACATCATCAGCAGCGGCGGCACGGCCAAAACGCTCAAAGACGCAGGCGTCCCCGTCACCAAAGTCTCCGACTACACCGGCTTCCCCGAAATCCTCGGCGGTCGCGTCAAGACCCTGCACCCACGCGTCCACGGCGGAATCCTCGCCAACCGCGATCTCGACGACCACCACGCCGACCTCGACGCCAACGAAATCCGCCCGATCGACCTGGTCGCCGTCAACCTCTACCCCTTCGAAGCGACGATCGCCAAGCCCGACGTCACCCTCGCCGACGCCGTCGAAAATATCGACATCGGTGGCCCTGCGATGCTCCGCGCCGCCGCGAAAAACTTCAAGCACCTGACGGTACTCTGCAACCCGGCACAGTACGACACCTACATCGCCGAGATGGACGCCAACAACGGCACGCCCTCATTTGAGTTCCGCCGCGACTGCGCGAAGGCCGGATTTTGGCACACCTGCACCTACGATCGCGCGATCGCCACGTACCTCAACGACGAGAGCGCTGACCCCGAAGCCGAAACCGTCACGCTCCCCGAAAACTACGGCATCGCCGGACACCAAATCCAAGCCCTGCGCTACGGCGAAAACCCCCACCAGCCCGCGAGCTGGTATCAGGTCGGCAACACCGCCACCGGCTGGGGCGCTGCCGAAAAACTCCAGGGCAAGGCGCTGAGCTACAACAACCTCGTCGATCTCGAAGCCGCGCGCCGCATTATCGCCGAATTCCTCGACGATAGCTCCGCCGCTGCCGCCGTCCTCAAGCACACCAACCCCTGCGGCATCGCCCTGGCCGATACGCTGGTGGACGCCTACACCAAAGCCTTCGACGCGGACTCGGTTTCGGCATTCGGCGGCATCGTCGCGCTCAACCGCAGCATCGACGCCGACACCGCCACAGCGATGACGAAAACCTTCCTGGAGTGCGTCATCGCGCCGGGATGCGACGACGACGCCCGCGAGATTCTGGCGAAGAAGAAGAATCTTCGCGTGCTGATTTTGTCCGACTTAGCGACGGGGCCGAAGGAAACGGTCAAGGCGATCGCCGGAGGGTTCCTGGTGCAAACCTCAGACGACCTGGTGGAGAAAACTGCCGACTGGAAAATCGTCACCGAGAAGCAGCCCACCGAGGCGGAACTCGAGGAGCTGCTGTTCGCTTGGAAAGCCTGTAAGCACGTTAAGTCCAACGCGATCGTCGTGACCAAAGCGCGCGTCACGGTCGGTGTCGGCGCGGGTCAGATGAACCGGGTCGGCGCGGCGAAAATCGCGCTGGAGCAGGCGGGCGAGGGAACCCAAGGCGGCACGCTGGCGAGCGATGGCTTCTTCCCCTTTGACGACTCGGTGCGGACGGCGGCGGCTGCGGGGATTACGGCGATCGTGCAACCGGGCGGCAGCATCCGCGACGAAGACTCGATTAAAGCGGCAAACGAGTTGGGCGTCGTCATGGTCTTCACCGGCGTGCGCCACTTCCTGCACTAACCGACACAGTCGAATCGAGAAGATTGAGTCCAAAAGTGTCTCTACCGAACGCTTTTGGGTGTTTTGTGGCGTCACTGTCCAATTTTTGACTGAATCTGCATCGTCTGGCGGTACTCTTTTGCTTCAGCTACTTTTGTAAACTGAATTTCAGCTTTCGCATGTGGATCGTCTTTCAGGATCTTTTGCACGGCAGCTTCGATTTCGCCAAGCGAGACATTAAAGAACTCTTTGCGCTCATTGGCCTTATTGACTCGTCGCCCTGAAAAAAACTGATGCAGTTTTGTCTCAAGTTCTGGTGCATCCTCCGACCAGATATGGGCGTGGATGTCGAAAGGAAAAGGTACAGAAGCACTGCTCAACTCGCGAATTCTCTCATCTGGGTCTTCTCGGCGAGTCATCCCTATCTTATAAACGTTCTCACCAAAGGAACCGATATTAGAAATGATGTAAACATGCCCAGATCTCGTCATTTGTGCCCTAGAAATAGCACGCTCTGATTTCTCTTCTGCTTCTCGTAGCTTTCTCTCTAGCTCCTCTATTTCAGCCTGTAACTTTTCTTTCTCTTCCTCTGATACACCTGGGAACTCCTTTCGCGCTCTTTCCAGAGCTTCTTGGTACTGCCTTTCTTCCTTCTCTGCTTCTTTTCTCGCTTTCTCGAGCTGCTTGGCAGCTTTTTTCTCCTCCCTCATCTGTTCTCGGAGTATGCGTTGTTCTTCCTGCTCCTCTTGCTTCTTCTCTCGGTACTCATGCGTGAGCTGTAACTCCTTGAGCTTTAAGTCGTAATACTCTTCGGCGATCTGGCACTGGTTCGTCTCACTCAGCTTGTTTAACCAGGGTAAACGCATCTAAAAAGGGGGCGAGATTGGTGTAGGTTAGGGGGCTA
>ERZ1740068.18-NODE-18-length-94114-cov-8.694447_pt1 | contig 94114 bp, 82 predicted proteins | sample MGYA00581735_ERZ1740068 | MGnify/ENA primary metagenome ERZ1740068 (study PRJEB43018, sample SAMN04849740) | marine metagenome | isolation source: floating plastic debris | place: Pacific Ocean | collected 2008-08-30 | study: EMG produced TPA metagenomics assembly...
ATTGATTTGTGATGAGTGATGCATGATTTTGTAGTGCCGAAATTGCGTAATGTCGAAATACCGTAATTGATTGGAGAGACTTTGCGTACTGCCAATTGGCTACTGCCTACTTTACTGATGAGTACTTATTGATTTGTGATGCATGATTTTGTAATGCCGAAATTGAGTAATGTCGAAATACTGTAATTGATTGGAAGACGTTGCCTACTGCCAATTGGTTACTGCCTACTTTACTGATGAGTAATTATTGATTTGTGATGAGTGATGCATGATTTTGTAATGCCGAAATTGAGTAATGTCGCAATACCGTAATTAATTGGAGAGATTTTGCCTACTGCCAATTGCCTACTGCTTCATTAGTCACGTTCAGGACTATTTTGCATCATTTCTATGGAATTGTCGTCTAGCTTAAGCGGTCATGCTTTACCGCTTGTCAATTACATTTTCTCTTTCCAGTATCCCTGATTATCATTGCGCTGCTTTCAAAACAAGAAGCTCTTTAACCCAAATAGATGAGATATAATTAGTTGCTGCTGTCGAATAAACAGTCAGGAACAGATTGTGGTTGGTTAAATGGATGAAGAAAATGAGTTTACAGGATAGATTATCGGCTTTTCAGGAGGTGAAAACACCTTTCTTTTATTACGACATGGGTTTACTGCAAAACACGCTCAACGAAGTGAAACGGTGTATTGCAGGAACAAATTTTCATGTGCACTATGCACTGAAGGCCAATGTCAATAAACCGATTCTGGAGCTCATCAGAAAGAATGGACTGGGAGCAGATTGTGTCAGTGGAAATGAAGTGAAACGTGCTTTGGAAACTGGTTTTGACCCGGATTCCATTGTTTTTGCCGGAGTTGGCAAAACAGATGAAGAGATCTCTTATGCACTGGATCAGCACATATTTGCTTTTAACTGCGAATCTGTACAGGAACTGGAGGTGATCAATGACCTGGCCCGACAGAAAGGGGTAGTGGCCAATGTGGCCCTGCGCCTCAATCCCAATGTAGACCCTGAAACGCACCAATACATCACCACCGGTTTGAAGGATAACAAGTTTGGCATCAGTCTCAAAGGATTGGATGTCGTATTTGATCAGCACCAAAGCTGGAAAAATATCCGGATTGAAGGGATTCATTTCCACATTGGGTCACAAGTGACCAAACTGGGTAAGTACAAGGAATTGAGTGATCGGGTCAATGGGTTGATTACGCATTTTGAAGAGAAGGGTATTGATCTGTCCTATGTCAACCTGGGCGGTGGCCTGGGTATTGATTACGAAAACCCTCAGGGAAATCCGATTGCGCCGTTTGAAGACTACTTTAATATATTCAAACAACACCTACAGATCAAAGGTGATAAAGAGGTCCATTTTGAGCTTGGGCGTTCTATCGTGGGGCAATGTGGGACGTTACTTACCAGGGTCTTGTATGCGAAGGAAGCAGAGACGACCAACTTTCTGATCGTGGACGCGGGGATGACTGAACTGCTGAGGCCAGCATTGTATCAGGCGCATCATGAAATTCAAAACTTGTCTTCGGTAGAAGGCCATCAGGTGTATGACGTGGTGGGACCTATTTGTGAAACCTCAGACTTTTTTGGGAAAGAGGTGTCGCTACCCATGTCCAACAGAGGTGATTTGGTGGCGATTCTATCAGCTGGAGCGTATGCAGAAGTGATGGCGAGTCAGTACAATTTGAGGGACAAGGCACCGGCTATTTACAGTACAGACCTGAGCTAGTCTGGCTGTTGACAGAGAAAAACAACCTAATTCATATAAATATGAAGATGATGAGATATTTGAAATATACATTACTCTGTTTTTTCTTCTTGCAGATTGCGCTTACCGCAATTGGGCAGACCAAGTATTTTCCGCCTCGCAATCAATGGGAGGAGAAGACACCGAGGGAGGCAAAAATGAACGCTGACCAGTTGGGAAAAGCGGTGCAGTTTGCACTGGACAATGAGTATAGTGGCGATCGTGACTTGAAGATTGCTATTTTGAAGGGATTTGCCCGTGAGCCTTATCACTACATAGCAGGACCTGTAAAGGAAAGAGGCGGACCGGCGGGTGTGGTCATTCGCAATGGTTATGTAGTAGCCAAATGGGGTGATTTGGACAGGGTAGAAATGACTTTTAGTGTCACCAAGTCTTACCTTTCCACCATGGCTGGACTTGCCTATGACCGTGGACTGATTGCCAATACCGATGACAAGGTTGGTAAATACGTCTGGGACGGTACTTTCCAGGGCAGGCACAACAGTAAAGTCAGCTGGGATCATTTGTTGACACAGTCCTCTGACTGGTCTGGTGAACTTTTTGGGATGAAGGATTGGGCTGACAGACCACCAAGAGAGGGTGGTATAGTGGATTGGAAAGACAGAGACCTGAGAGAGCCCGGGACTGTTTTTGAGTATAACGACGTCCGCGTCAATGTGCTGTCCTACTCCTTGTTGCAAGTGTGGAGAAAACCGCTGCCCGTTGTGTTGAAAGAGCAGCTGATGGACAGGATTGACGCATCTTCTACTTGGCGCTGGTTTGGATATGACCATGCATGGGTCAATGTAGACGGTCAAAAAGTACAAAGTGTGACTGGCGGAGGTCATTCAGGTGGTGGTGTTTTCATCAATACTTTAGATCATGCCAGGTTTGGACTGCTATTTCTGAACGACGGTCAATGGAATGGACAACAATTGATCTCCAAAAAATGGATAGATAAAGCAGTGACTTCCTCTGTTGCCAATGAGCGATACGGCTACATGTGGTGGCTCAATAAGGGCCAAAACGTCTGGAAAGGCTTCTCTGAAGAGGTTTATTACGCTGCCGGATTTGGAGGGAACTTCATTGTGGTAGACAAGGAACATGATCTGGTGGTGGTAACCAGGTGGTTGGAACCTTCCAAACTGCAGGAATTCATGGAGCTTCTGGGCACTGCTATCAAATAACCAGGAAAAAATTCGGTTGGTTGGCAATCAAAATTGAATTACTTTTGTTATTCTAATAGTTAGTATACTAATTATTAGTAGTTTTGTAATATGGTTGAGATACAGGAACAATATGCGACTTATTCTTTTTTGCTGGACAGAACAGCAAGGAGAGTGAAGCAATTTGCCAAGCAACGCTTTAAGGAGCTTGGGTTTGAAGTAACTGTAGATCAGTGGATTATATTAAAAAAACTGGGTGAGCATGAGAATCTTAATCAGCGGGAACTGGCTGATTTGGTTTTTAAAGATACGCCCACATTGACCCGAATCATTGATTTGTTGGTCGATAAAGGACTGGTCAGTCGGACGATAGATGCCAATGATCGCCGGTGTTTTGTGATTGCACTGACCGATCATGGAGTGAAGATATTGGACGAATATCAGTCTCAGATTAAAGAAATCAGGCTGAAAGCGTGGGAGGGTCTCTCAGAAGACGATTTTAACTATTTCAAAAGAATAATAAATACTATTTATCAAAACCTTGAGGCTTAAAGTCAGTTGATAACAGGGTTAAATCGATAACTTTTTTAGAAATCATGGATCAAAAGAACATTAGTACGGATTTGTGTATTATCGGCGCGGGGCCGGTAGGGTTGTTTGCAGTTTTTGAGGCAGGCCTCCTTAAGATGCGATGTCACCTGATTGATGTTTTACCTCAGCCCGGAGGGCAGTTATCGGAGATTTACCCTAAAAAGCCTATCTATGATATTCCCGGTTACCCTGATATCAAAGCACAGGAACTGGTGGATAATTTGATGAAACAGATTGAGCCATTCAGCCCTGGGTTTACCTTAGGAGAACGTGTAGAGGAGTTGGTAAAGCATGACGATGGTACTTTCACGGTTGTTTCTGATGATCAGACCAGGATAGATTGTAAGGCGGTGGTAATTGCCGGAGGTCTAGGATGTTTTGAACCAAGAAAGCCTGCATTGGAAAACCTGGGTACTTTTGAGAAGAAGGGTGTTGACTACATGGTCAAAGATCCTGAAAAATACAGAGACAAGAAAGTAGTAATTGCAGGTGGGGGTGATTCGGCACTGGACTGGACCATTTACCTGGCTGATTTGGCGAGTGAACTGACGCTCGTTCACAGAAACGCGACTTTCAGAGGTGCACCTGACTCAGCAGAAAAAGTATTTGACCTTGCCAAGGAAGGAAAGATCAACCTTTTGTTGAATTCCAACCTGAATGACTTGCGGGGAAATGGTTTGCTTACAGCAGTGGATGTGGTCAACAAACAAAAAGAGACTACTACCATCGACACAGATAACCTGATTCCTTTGTTTGGACTCAGCCCCAAACTTGGACCTATCGCTGACTGGAACCTCAATATTGACAAGAATGCCATTGAGGTAGATACTGTGGATTACAGTACAAACATCGAAGGAGTTTATGCCATTGGTGACATCAACACTTATCCTGGTAAGCTGAAGCTGATCCTCTGCGGTTTCCACGAAGCTGCGTTGATGTGTCAAAGTGCTTTCAAATTTGTTTATCCAGATAAGAAATTAAGTTTTAAATATACAACTGTGAGCGGAGCTCCATCTATGTAATGGAAAATGTAAAGTTTACTGTCGAAAACCTGGCTGGTGAGCAGCAGGAGTTAGAATTTCCAACAGACATGGCACTTAACCTCATGGAGGGTCTCAAAGCCTGTGAGTACGACATTCAGGCGACGTGTGGTGGCATGGCTTTGTGCGCTACCTGCCACGTGGGTATTGAGAACCATGAAGAGGTCATCGGTGAGCCCAATGACGACGAGATGGACATGTTGGATACTTTGCCAGATGCCGATTTTGACAGCCGACTGGCTTGTCAGATTCCTATCAACGAGAAGCTGGAAGGCCTCCATATTCACCTGCGTACGGTCTAAGGATAGTTAAGGTATAATTTGAAGCCGTTTTACACCCTTTTTTAGTGTGTGAGGCGGCTTTTTTATTGCCTGATTTCAAAAAAGATCTGTAGATTAGGAGTTTTATCAACTTAAATTTTTCCAACCGATGGATGAAAATGACTATAAAGACTACTACGCACTTGCAAAAAGACTGATACAGGTAGAAAAGAAAACGGAGGCAGAAGCGGCCGCGATCCTGGTAGATGAAGGGGTGGAGCGTGACAAGGCTGAACGGATCGTGGTTTTTGCGTCAGGTCGTGAGAATGGCAATGATGTAGTTGGCGCATACGAGGAGGCTGAAGGAGACGGCCGGGCCAGTGGGATGAGTGATGTGATCTGGGGCGGCTTGTGGTGTGTAGGCGGAACGGTCGCGACACTGGCAGACATTGGCTACATTTTCTGGGGCGCGATTCTCTTTGGCGGCATTCAGTTGGTAAGAGGATTGATTAAATTGGGTTCTTCCTGATTTTTTATAACACAATCAAATAGTAGCAGGGTATGGATGTTGTTAATCTTAGTGAGAAGTTCGGTTTGTTTACCGATCAATGGTCGCCGAAAATTGTTGGAGAGCTCAATGGGCAGTACGTGAAGTTGGCAAAGCTCCAGGGGGAGTTTGTCTGGCATAGTCACGAAGCAGAGGATGAGCTTTTTATGGTCTTCAAAGGCCAGTTGACAATGCATTTCAGGGACAAGGCGGTGCAGGTGAATCCGGGAGAGTTTTTAGTAGTGCCCAAAGGCGTAGAGCACCGGCCCGTGGTAGCAGGAGAGGAGGTGCATCTGTTGTTGTTTGAACCGAAGGATACACTCCACACCGGAGAAGTGGTTCACGAAAAAACGAACAATGATCAGCAGTGGATTTAAGAGGTACCGCTGATCATTGTGTTTTATTATTTAGATGCCCCTTAGCTTATTGCTTTCTTTGTAAGAAAACATAGCCTAGTGTTACTGTCTGGAATGGATAGGCATAACCCAATGGATTGTTGAATCCGTCGGTTCTTCCAAGATTTCCAAATCTGTATTCCATAATGAAACGGTCCATGTAGGCGAGACCACCGCCGAAGCCGGGCTTTAGTGACCGTCCATTGAAATTAACCGACAAAAAGGGGGCCAGGACCGTATTGTCTTCCAGAATATCGTTGTCGAGGAATATTGGCTGGCTGATCTGTACGTTGAAAAACAGATCGAACTTACCGTCATTAAGGTAGATATGGTATCTCAAGCCCAATGGAAGCACAATGGCCGAATGTTCTCTCACAAAGTTGTTGGGATTGGTTTCTGAAAAGGCACCTGGGTAGTAGTGGAAATTTGGATTGAAGAAGACGGACCATTTATTTTTCTTGATGGGTAAAAAAGATTCCAGTTCTGCTCCAATGACAAATGATGTCTTTGAGGGGAAAACGTCTTTTGCAGGTTCATTTACCTCAATGCTTGATTGTCTTACCCCAGCTTTGGCAGATACCTGAAAACTCCATTTACTTTGTTTCTGTTTGAGGTTTACAGTGGTTCCTCCCTGGCATTCATTGTATTTGTTGATCAACTTGATGATTGCACTACTATTGTAGGCCATTCTAGAAACATAAGTCTGCGAAATGCCTTCGCATCTCAGCTCATTCCACAGTTGCTGTCTATATAGGTTGTTGACTTTGAATTCCTTGTTGGATAAGCGATAGTATTTCTTTAGTAGTTGGACCGGAGTTTGGTCATCCTTTTGAAGAAACAGTAAGATGAGGTCTTGTTCATAAAACCTGTAGAGGCTTGCTTTTCCCGTAGACATGGTCTGTAGAAATACCGTCTCAGTCTTATATTCACCGTTTTTCACCTTGCTGAAATAGGGAGGTTTGTTGGGGGACTTGTCAATCTCCACGGTGAACTTTCTGAAGTTGCGGGACTCTATCTGAAACTCCTGCAATGTTGCTGTCTCAATTTCTTCTTCAGTTGTAGCACCCTCTCTTTTGTAAATCAACGTTTCAGGAATGTTTTCTTTGCCATAATCTTTGATCAGGCAGGTGACTTTGTTTCCGGAAGCATCGACAAAGTACCCTTCTACGAACTCTACTTGTGCGAAGGCGAGGTGTGTAGAGAGTAATAAGATGAATAAGCCAATTCCTTTGATAATGGTATCTTTCATTGTTTTGTAGATAAATTGAACTGCTGCGAAGATATATAATGTGCTACAGATTCATCATTTGTTTATGACAAGAAAAAGATTTCGACTTGAAACCCTTAGTCGAGGTTAAACAAGGATGTCCTATTTGATCTTTACGGCTTTCTGTTATTGAATATCACATAACCAATCGTCAATGTTTGATAAGGGTATTTATATTCGAGTGAGCTATTCAAGCCAACTTTTTTGCCTAAGTCACCTATTCTATACTCAGCGAACCATCGACTATTAAGATAGGCACCCATCCCAAGGCCCAGTTGAAGTGATGTTCCTTCGAAAGACGATGTTCTAAACGCACCGGGAAGTGTGGTATTTGTTTCTAGTATTGTCTTATTACTGAAGTTTGGCTGTGATAGCATTGCATTGAAAAACAAATGTAGCTTCCCATCTTTAGGATAAACGTGGTAACGAACTCCATATGAAAACACTAAAGTCGCGTGATTATTGATAATTATATCTGGATCATTGCCCTCATCTCCTCCGTAAGACTGGTGGTTCACATTAAAGAATACCGACCAATTGTTTTTTCTAATTGGTAGGAACCATTCAAATTCTAAGCCTATTAGGGGAGAGAATTTTTTAGCAAACTCATCTTGAAATGGTAGCAGGAGCTCAATTCCAGAGTGGGCGACTCCAAATTTACCAGTGAATAAAAATTTTGATTTTGCTTTTTTACTTAAATAGTTTGTTGACTGACCTCCTCTACAATTATTATACTTTCCTACAACGCTATTGAGCGCAGCAGCATTATATTTAATGCGAGACAAATAGGATCGTTGAATGGAATCACACTTTAAGGTATTCCACAACTGCTGTCGAAATAGGTAATTGACTTTGAATTCCTTGTTAGATACACGATAGTGTTTCTTCAGTAGCTGGACAGGTGTTTGATTTTCTGTTTGTAAGAAGAATATACGTAATTCTGTATCGAAAAATACGTAAAGACTTACCTCTCCTTTTGTTAACGTCTGCAGAAACACTGTCTCGGTCTTATATTCTCCGCTTTTTACTTTACTAAAAAAAGGAGGTTTGTTTGGAGACTTATCAATCTCAACAGTGAACTTTTTAAAGTTGCGGGATTCTATCTGGAACTCTTGCAGTGTTGCTGTTTCAATTTCTTCTTCTCTTGTAGCACCTTCTTTCTTATAAATCAGCGTTTCAGGAATGTTTTCTTTGCCATAGTCTTTGATCAGGCAGGTTACTTTGTTTCCTGAGGCATCGACAAAATATCCTTGCTCGAAATCTACTTGAGCAAAGGCAAAGCGTGTGGAAAATAAGAAGAGGATCAGGGCAACTCCTTTGATAATGGTTTTTTTCATTGTTTTGTAGTTTTATTGAACTGTCGCGAAGATAAATAAACTGATGCAGATTCATCAGTTTTTGATGACAAGAATATGATTTGGGCTGAAAGTCCTAACCTTTCCTCAGTAAGGAATATCCGACTCGTGCGGGTCTTTATCCGGGTATTCCAGCAATGCTTCCAGCTGCTTTTCCAGCTCCGGAGTGATGAGGTGTTCTATACGTTCTGCATCATCATGGACATGATCAGGGGCGATTTTCAGGTACTTGGTCAGGTAAACCTCCCACAGCCGGTGTAGTTTGAGTACGCGCTTGCCTTTGCTAAAACCTTCTTCGGTCACTTGCCAGCTGTCACCGGAGGAATGTAAATAGCCCTGCTTTTTCAGGGTTTGTAATCCGCTTTTGAGCTTCCTGAGGTCCAGGGGTCTTTTGTCTACGATCTGATCAAGTGTGCGCGGCTCATCAAAGTCTTTTGACTTTTCACCAAGCTGGAAGAAGAGTTTGAGGATGTTCTCTTCCAGGATCATTTGTTGAATCCGGCGTCGTTTCAATATCTTAAATAGGATGCCTTTTTCAGGAGCCAGGAAAAAGGAGAGCAGTGCAATCACCGATAGCACCATGACAATCCAGGGGCCTGTAGGCATGGCGGGAGCTACATAAGATATGTAAGCACCAACAATACCCGAAAAGGCACCAAAACCGGCAGCCAGGAGGATCATGTAACGCAGGTCGTTGGTCCAGAAGCGTGCCGCCGCCGCCGGGGTGATGAGCATAGCGGCCATGAGGACAACGCCCACCGCCTGTATACCGGTCACTACTGCCAGGACGGTGAGGGTGGTCAGTGCCAGGTCGAGCCACCTGACCGGGAAACCAATCACTGAGGCAAAAGAAGGGTCAAAGCTGATGAGTGTAAATTCTTTGAACAGCAGGAAAATCACAGCGATGAGGATGATGGAAATGACTGCGAACAGCATGAGATCATCACCTACGAGTGAAGCTGCCTTGCCGAATAGGAAAGAGTCGAGCCCTGTTTGTGCTGAGCCTCCCTGTTTTTGGATGTAGGTCATCAGCAGGATGCCCACCCCAAAGAAGACGCTCAGCGAAAGCCCGGTGGCGGTGTCTTCTTTCAATTTTGTTTTCTTCACAATGTTGTCGATCACCAGGATGCTCAACCAACCTGTCAGGAAAGCACCTACCAATAAGATCAAAGGGTTCTTCTCTGGTAATCCCAATACATTACTGGAAAAGATAAAGGACAAACAGATGCCTGGTAGCACTGCATGAGAGACTACATCTCCTACCAGCGCCTTTTTCTTGAGAAATGTGAAGCACCCAACAATGGCAGAACTCACTGCCAACAGTACTGAACCAAACAGTACGTACTTGATATTGGGGTATTTGAAAGTGAAAAATTCGATGAGTGACTCCATTTGCTTATTCTCTACCGGGAAATTCTTCTTTCTTGATCAGTTCTCCTACTTCTGAGAGTAAAGTGAGCTTACCACCATATGCCTCTTCTAGTAATGGCCTGTTGAAAACGTTCTGGATTTTGCCGGAAGCGACCAGGCGCAGGTTGAGGAGGATGAGCCAGTCAAAATATTTGGCTACCGATTGCAGGTCATGATGTACTACAACGACCGTTTTACCTTGCGAGGACATCTCCTGTAAAATGTTGAAAATGGCCTTCTCTGTGGCTGCATCTACACCGGCAAATGGTTCGTCCATAAAGTAGAGATCTGCCTGTTGTGCCAGTGCACGTGCCAAAAATACCCGCTGCTGCTGCCCGCCAGATAGCTGTGAAATTTGTCTTTTGGCGTAATCTGCCATGCCCACCATGTCCAGCGCTTTCATGGCTGCGTCAATGTCGGCTTTGCGTGGACGTCTGAACAAACCAATCTTCCTGTACCGACCCATTAAAACAACTTCTTTTACAGAAGTAGGGAAATCCCAATCCACAGATTCGCGTTGCGGGACATAACTAACGCGTTGACGAACCTCATCAAGGTCTTTGTCGAAGAGGCGGGCATAGCCACTGTTGAGTGGAATCAAGCCCATCACAGATTTGATGAGCGTAGATTTTCCAGCGCCATTAGGGCCTACAATCCCCGCCAGTGATCCTTTCGGGATGGTCAGGTCTATGCCCCACAGTACAGGTTTTCGATCGTAACTCACCGAGAGGTCATGAATTTCTACTACTGCATTTTTGACTAATTCATTCATAGTAACGAAGCGTTTGGCAGTGGCATTTACTTGAGTGCATTGACAATGGTTCTTACATTGTAGTCAACCATGCCGATATAGGTTCCTTGCGGTGTGCCAAAGTCTCCCATGGCATCGGAGTAAAGGCTGCCGCCAATTTTGACATCGAAACCCCGCTCATTAACGCCTTCTACCAGGGATTTGATGGCTCTTTCAGAAATGGAAGTCTCTACAAATACTGATTTGATTTGTCGGTCAAGGATCAGATCACTCATTATTGCCAGGTCTTTTAATCCATACTCTGCCAGCGTTGAAAGTCCCTGAAGGCCGCGCACTTCTATGTCATAAGCATCGCCAAAATAGGAAAAGGCATCGTGCGAGGTAATCAATAATCTTTGAGGAGCCGGAATTTGGGCCAGTGTGTTTGTGACCGCGTTGTCCAGTGAGTCCAGCTTTGCAAAGTATTTCGCGGTGTTGGCTTCATAAAACGAGGCGTTGGCTGCGTCAAGTTGTTGCAGTTGCTCGCTTACCTCGGCAACGGCATATTTCCACCTTTTTACATCAAACCAGATGTGTGGGTCAACAGCGTTTTGATAGGCTTCACTTCTAATGAGGAGGGAGTCGGGCATGCGTTCTGCAACCGGGACTACCTTGCGTGTCTTCTGGAGTTTCTCAAATATTTCTCCCATCTTTCCCTCCAGGTGCAAGCCGTTGTAGAAGATGGCATCGGCAGTGTTGAGCTTCCTGATATCGCCCTGTGTCGCCTTGTATAAGTGTGGATCCACGCCGGGACCCATCAATACTTCCGTTTGTATTTTGTCTGCTGCAATATTGAGGATTGCATCGTAGATCATGCCGGTAGTCGCTACAACTGTTATTGTACTATTCTGAGATGCCTCTTTAGGACCACACTTTGTCAGGAACAGAACCACTGAGCAGATTAACAACCAAAATCGGTATTTCATTTATTCAATATTTACAGGTTTCTTACCAGCAGGTTGCCGGCGACTTCTTTAGATACAAATATGCTGGTTTTGTTTTCGAGCTCCAGCTTCAATGAGCCATCAAAGGCAGCCCGTTCTGTGACCATGAATCGTACACCCAACCGGATGCCCAGATTGTCGAGGTGTTGCAGGAACAAAGACTCAGAATTCTCTACCGCGGTGATGACCGCGGGAGTTTGTAAGTCCAGGTCTATCAATGGAAATTGTGGTCCCACGTTGATCTCTCCATTTTCATCCGGAATAGGGTCTCCATGTGGATCGGTTTTGGGATGTCCCAGAAATTCATCCAGTCTTGAGACAAGGAGGGGAGAGACGATGTGTTCCAATTGCTCCGCTACGTCATGTACTTCATCCCAGTTGAAGTTGAGCTTGTCCACCAGAAAAACTTCCCAGAGGCGGTGCTTGCGAATGACATGAAGCGCGGCAGATTTTCCTGTTTCATCAATGTTGACTCCATGGTATTTCTTGTAGGTGAGCAGTCCTTTGTTGGCCAGCTTCTTGATCATGTCACTGACAGAAGCGGCAGTGGTGCTGAGCTCTTCCGCAATGGTGTTGGTACTCACCGCCTGTTGGCCACCGTTGGAAAGGTGGTATATGGCCTTGATGTAATTTTCTTCTGTCGCGCTTAATAATTTCACTGACATAAAGATAAAAAATATTTTAGACTTGCCTAAAAATATTTTTAGAATAATGTATTTAATGTCTGATAAACTACTGTTTTTCAGAACGGTTAGTGTGATCTTACTGATGAAGGAGTTGATCTACCGATTTGATCAGTTTTTGTTCCTCAGCGTCCCAGTTAAAGTCTGTACGTTCGTATTCATATGAGATGGATTGATACCAGACAGGCAAGTTTTTCGGGTTTTTCATCGCTTCATTCAGTGGGAAAGCCATTCCGTTCTGATTGCCCAGTTGAAACCAGGCGGTCCCTTTTTCACAAATGATTGGGAGACCAACAGTCAGGTATTCGAATACTTTGGTGGGCATACAATTGCGATTGCTGTCGTTGACCTGATAGGTGACAAACCCAATATCTGCGTGGCTGATATGAGCTGCGATCACCGAATGGTCTACTGGTTCGTTACCACCAACCAGGGTGATTTGAGGCGTAGTGGAAATCTGCTTTTTCAATTTCCGGAGAAATGCAGCGGAGGGGCTATGGCCTACGATGAGTAACTTTATTTCTGAGTAATGACCGATCAGTTTCTTAAAACATTCGATGGCTTTTTCAACTCCGCTATTCACCGAAAGGTTACCGGTGAAAATAAAATTGATTGGTTGCTCTTTGCTTTGGTTTTCCCGCTGTTCCAATGTTAACGATTTGTTTTGCAACACCGTATGTGCATGCCTTCGGAGCAGTGGATATTCTGCCAGGTAGCCCGCTTCGGCGATGAATAGATGGCGAATGAAAGGCATACAAATTCGCTCTTTGAATCTGACCCAACCTGCCAGCAAAAACTTCACTGGCCCTTTGAAGACCTGTTGCGACAGGATGTTGGCAGCATAGTTTTCACGCACATCGTAGACTAGTTTGCATCGGGGTTGTAACAGGCGAATGATCACGGCTGGAATGAGCAGCTCGTGGGTCTCGATGATCAGTAGGTGAGGCTTCTGTGATAGGACTTTACGTAGAATGATGAATGGCAGGAGGATGCGTCGCAAACTTAATCTCGCCACTGCTCCGAATGGCATGAGCGTGACATTTGAAAATGTGCTGGTCACTTTTCCTCCGGCTCCCAGGATTTTTACATCATAATTGTTTGTTTTTCCCAAAGAAACGCCAATCTTGCGAAAACTTCTGATATCGTCCGCAGGTTTCAGGGTGGATGCAATTACAATGCGTTTTTTATTACTCATTCTAAACAGTAAAACAAATTAAAAATACATGGATATGAAAGAATTAATTGAGAAGGCCTGGGCAAATAGAGATCTGATTGCTCAGAAAGAGACTGCCGTCGCAATTAAAACGATCATAGACGATATCGACAACGGTAAGCGTAGAATCGCCGAACAAATCGACGGTGAGTGGGTCGTACATGAATGGATCAAGAAGGCTGTCATCCTCTATTTTCCACTGATGAAAATGCAGTTGATAGAAGTAGGTCCTTTTCAATTTCATGACAAGATTAAATTAAAGTCAGGGTATGATCAACTGGGTGTTCGTGTAGTGCCTCACGCTATTGCCAGATATGGCGCTTTCATCAACAAAAATACCATCCTGATGCCGTCTTATGTCAACATAGGGGCTTATGTGGATTCGGGAACCATGGTAGATACCTGGGCCACAGTAGGTAGCTGTGCGCAGATTGGTAAGAACGTTCACCTTAGCGGTGGTGTTGGGATCGGTGGCGTTTTGGAGCCAGTTCAGGCCGCACCTGTCATCATCGAAGACAATGCCTTCATTGGTTCGCGATGTATCGTGGTAGAAGGTGTGCGTGTGGGCAAAGAGGCTGTTCTGGGTGCCAACGTAGTATTGACTGCAAGCTCTAAGATCATTGACGTAACTGGAGACGAACCCGTAGAATACAAAGGCTATGTGCCAGAGCGTTCTGTAGTGATTCCGGGCAGCTTTACCAAAAAATTCCCTGCCGGAGATTTTCAGGTGCCCTGTGCATTGATCATCGGACAGCGGAAAGAAAGCACTGATAAGAAGACCTCCCTCAACGACGCATTGAGAGAAAACAATGTTTCCGTATAAGATTATGGCATTCTGTTTGTTATAAGTTAAGTGATCGTTACACTGAATGATGCAACGATCAATGTAAAACAAAAATAATAAACAGGCTCACAGAAGGCTTGCCGATAGGTTCGCAAGCATTTGATGAATTTAAATCCATGGTTTACAACAAACCGTAAATTTCGGATTTAGTTGTGACCCGTTATTTTTGCAATGAACGTCCATCAAATGATGAATTGAATGAAAAGAACCACACTTACCGTTTTTGCCATATTGGCGTTCTCCGCGTTGTGTTTTGCTCAGGAGGGCTATTACACGGGGGAGGAGCTGAACTATAAGATCAGTTATTCCATATTTACCATTGGTAAAGCCAGTGTCAAAGTAGAGGATCACGAAGAGGTCAACGATGAATATAAGATTGTGGCCAGAGGTGAGACTACTGGTTTGGTGGGGGTGTTTTCCAAGATTCGGGACGAGTGGGGGGCACATGTGAAGAAAGAAAGCCTGGAACCCACATTTTCTTACAGAAGAATTCGAGAGGGTAAGTATAAGCGAGATGAGGACGTAGATTTTGACAGTACTAAGATCGTACTGCATGAGTGGAGCTTTCGAGCGGGAAAGTACAAAGATCCCGTTGTTTATGATGCACCTAGTCGCGTTTTTGAACTCCTCAGCGGTATGCTTTATGTGCGATCGCTGGATCTCCGAAATTTCAAAGTAGGTCAAAGGGTAGCTTTCAAAGCTTTTTTTGAAGGTAAATTCTATGATTTTCAGGTAGAATATAAAGGCAAAGAAAGGGTCCGAACCAAGATGGGTAAGATCAATGCGATTAAGTTGGTGCCCATTATGCCGGAAAACTCCATATTTGATGGGGAGGATTCAGTGGAGATATGGGTCTCCGATGATGAAAACAAAGTCCCTCTCAAAATTGAAGCCGATATGTTCGTCGGCAGTGCAGGTTGTACCATCACCAGTGCTAAAAACTTAAAATATCCACTCAATCGTTAATAGATCGGAATCACGGCTTATCTTTGCGCCCAATGTTAGCAAATAGTAAAATTTTATCGGTAATTATTGTTGCTTTCCTGATGATCAGCTGTGGAGGGGAAGAGACATCTAAGGGTGATGCTTTGTTTGGTGCCGGGAAGTATCAACAGGCCATCGCTGCCTACACGGAATATGTGAAGTTGCACCCCACTCACGTAGCATCTTTCTACAACAGGGGGAGAAGCTATGAGGAGTTGAAGAACTATGATCAGTCTTTCAAAGACTTCAACAAGGTATTGGAGCTGGATGAGAGGAACTTCAATGCGCATTTGAGTTTGTCTAAGCACTACTACAGAGACCGGGCCTATGCCAAGTCTTTGATCCATTCCAAAAGGGTGGTGGAATTGAATGGGAGTGTGGCACAGGGTCATTTCCTGATTGCCAGGAACAATCATCAGATGGGGAATGTCAAAGAAGCCATGAAATCATATGACCAGGCCATCGAACTGAATGAGAATTTGGGCGAAGCCTATCTGTATCGCGGTGCTTTGCATGTGTACAACAAAAATAATGGACGTGCCTGTTCAGACTTTAAAAACGCCAAAAACCTGAACATCAGCGAAGCAGATGATGTGCTGAGTAAGTATTGTAAATGAGATTAGTCAGTCGTGTGGATACGACCGACAATTTTGTAAAATAGACTAAAACAAAAAAGGTGTTGAGTGATCAACACCTTTTTTTGTTCGGGTGTGGGGACACGAGCTGTTACTCTTAGTCGTGAGTGAGGACACGCCCGACGGCGTCTTTCTCCGCCCATCTGCTGATGGTCTCTTCCAGTGATTTACTTACCGGGAGGAGTGGGGGACGCAGGGTATCGCCCATGATGCCCAAATGTTTTAGTCCTGCTTTGAGGCCTGCAGGGTTGCCTTCTTTGAAGAGGAAGTCGTTGACTTCAAGTAGTCTGTATTGGATACCCATCGCTTCGGAAAATCTATGCTGTAAGGCAAGATCCACTGTGCTGCTGAACTCGTCGGGCAGGAGGTTGGCGATTACTGAAATCACTCCTTTGGCTCCTGCAGAGATCATGGGGACAGTGAGCATGTCATCACCTGAAATGAGTAGAAAATCGTCAGGGGTTTCCGCTGCAATTTTCATGCATTGTACCAAATCGCCGGAGGCCTCCTTCATGGCTACAATGTTGGGGTGTTTTGAGAGTGCAATGGTGGTAGCAGCCTCCATGTTGCCAGCGGTACGTCCGGGAACGTTGTACATGATGACAGGTCGCTTACTGGCATCTGCTACTTTTTCATAGTGATAGATATATCCTTCCTGGCTTGGCTTGTTATAATAAGGCGCTACGGAAAGAATGGCATCAATGCCGTCGTAGCGCTGCTCTTCCAATCGCTCTACAACATCCAGCGTACTATTTCCACCAATGCCATAAACAATGGGGAGCCTGCCGGCATTCTTTTCAATCACAAAATTCAGGATCGCTTGTTTTTCCTTAAGAGACAGTGTAGAAGCTTCACCTGTAGTGCCCATTACTACCAGGTAGTTGACACCGCCTGAAATGATGCGCTCCAGTAATTTTTCCAGTGCGTCAAAATCGATTTCAAGATGCGCTGTGAAGGGGGTGACCATGGCGACCCCGGTTCCATACAATTTGCTCACGTCCATAATTCTTTCACCTATAGTATTTGTATGTAATGATATATTTGCTCGATAAGTTTCTTCATAGTGTCTTGCTCTGGACTTATCATCAATTCATAATAGTCCTTTTTGGACTCCTGATACTTACCAATCCTGCAATGTGCCTTGCTTTCTGCCAGGATATTGTCTACCAGCGATGACTCTTCCATGTTGAGGTGGATCAGGTAATCAAAAGACTCCTGCGTAAAGCCGCTGACTTCTTCATTGGTCCATTTTCCGAATTGGGTCATTTCCTGATGATCCGCCACTACAAATTCCGGGATGTTGAGGGAGTCGTTTTTATCCTTGATGATGAGCACTTTGACTGCTTTGCCGGTCTTTTCCAATCGGTCGAAAAAGTGGTAGATTTCCTGAACGGATTTGTCATCGACAAAGCTGTGAATAATGCCTATTTTCTTCACATCCCTGAAAGAGATGCTACCTCGATGTGCGGCATTTCGCTTGAGTGCCGCTTTGGTCTTCAAATTGAGGATGGACTTTTTTAGCATTATCCGAGTAGTTCTTCTAGTTCTTGTTCCGAAATGATTTTAATTCCCAGTTTGTTCGCTTTTTCCAACTTTGATGGACCCATTTTATCTCCTGCCACCAAAAAATCGAGTTTTCTGGAGATTGAAGATACCATCTTGCCACCGTTGGCGACAATCAGTGCTTTTAATTCGTCTCTGCCATACTTTTCAAATACCCCTGAGATCACGAAGGTCTTGCCATCCAGCTTATCAGAGGCTGGCTCTTCTGTGCTTTCTTCAAAATGTAACTGAAGACCCGCCTGCTTCAATTGTTCGACAAGTAAGCGATTATTTTCCTCATCAAAAAATGCTCTTACACTAATGGCTATCCGCTCGCCGATTTCATGGACAGCGATCAGGTCCTCTAACGAGGCAGCTGCCAGTGCGTCTATGTTTTTGAAATGCTGCGCCAGTTTCTCAGCAACAGTTTTTCCTACATAGCGGATACCCAGCCCGAACAGCACATTAGGAAAGGGAATTACTTTGGATTTTTCAATGGATTCAATGATGTTGTTGGCGGACTTTTCACGCAGGCTCCTGCTGGAGTAGTCGCCTTTTTTCTCTGAGTAAATCTCAAAGGTCAATCCGTTGATTTTGTCAAAGGTGAGGTCATACAAGTCTGCAAAGTTACGGATCAATTGATTGTCCAGCAGTCCTTTGATGGTCTCCGGACCCAGCGACTCTATGTTCATGGCGTTGCGGTGGATGAAATGCTCAATCCTGCCTTGAATCTGAGGAGGGCAGCCATCGACATTGGGACAGTAATGAACCGCTTCACCTTCCTTTCGGATGAGCTCGGTACCACACTCGGGGCAGTCCTGCCGGTAAACAAATACACTACTGCTGGCCATGCGCATACTGTGGTCAACTCCCGTTACCTTAGGGATGATCTCACCACCTTTTTCCACAAAAACGGTATCGCCCACGCGTAGGTCCAGTCTTTCTATTTCATTGGCGTTGTGCAGAGAAGCCCTTTTTACGGTGGTTCCTGCCAGAAGCACGGGGGCCAGCTCAGCGACCGGAGTGATGGCGCCGGTTCGTCCTACCTGATAGGTGATGTCTTTCAACAGGGTTGCGGCAGACTCTGCCTTGTACTTGTAGGAAATGGCCCACCTGGGGCTTTTGGCTGTAAAACCGAGCTGTGTCTGGTGTTCTTGCCTGTTGACTTTGATAACAATGCCATCGGTTTCCAGGGGGAGGTCATGCCTTTTGGTTTCCCATTCTGCGATGTAGTCCAGCACCTGTTCTATCGTTTGGCATTTTCGGTAGGTAGGGGAAACATTAAATCCCAATTCTGCAATGAGTTTCAGCGAATCCTCGTGGCTGATGTCTTCTATGCCATGAAGTGAATAGAGGTAGCAATCCAGCTTTCTGGCAGCTACTATGGACGAGTCTTGCATCTTCAGAGTACCGGAAGCTGTGTTTCTGGGATTGGCCAGACGTTCTTCGCCAGCTGCCTCGCGGTCCTCGTTGAGTTTGACAAACACATCGTTAGGCATGAAGACTTCGCCCCGCACTTCAAACTTAGCAGGTACTTTGTCACTGCTGACCTTGAGTGGTAAGGTGCGAATGGTTTTGGCGTTGGCAGTAATATTATCACCTTTGGTACCATCACCACGGGTAATTGCCATTTTCATCAGTCCGTTTTCATAGCGGACGCTGAGTGCCACACCGTCAAACTTTAGTTCACAGATGTATTCATAATCATCGGTCTCCAGATTTTTCGCGACCCGCTGGTCAAACTCTCTCAGCTCGTCGGCTGAATAGGTATTCCCCAGGCTGAGCATGCGGTACTCATGTACAACCGTCTCGAAGTTCTTGGTGATAACGCCACCAACCCGCTGAGTAGGAGAGTCTTCCCTTACAAACTCGGGGTATTCCTTTTCCAGTGCAATGAGTTGGTTGAGAAGTTGGTCAAACTCATAGTCACTGATTTCAGAAACGCTGTCCTGATAATATCTGAAGTTGTAGTAGGTGAGTTTTTCCGATAATTCTTCGATTGATTGTTTTGCTGATGCTCTATCCATTCTTGTTGTCGCTTATCATCTGCGAATTTAAACCCGCCTTATACATTAGGCAAACTATTGCCGATTTAAACCGGGAAGTCGGTGGTTTTGGGATGGGATACATACAACTGATGTTTTCTTGTAAGTATGTTTATGACAAAGTGATTTGTTGTGAAAAATCAGGTGATACTTTCTGTTGGACGTTTTCGGGTGGTAGTGTTTTCTTTCTACCAAACGCAGAAGGAATGGCCACCCCGCAAGCAGTTGCAAAATCGTCCCTTTTCTGATAGACAAACTCTCGCTATGCGGGGGCTTCGTGATGTTTTGGCGTATCGTTATAAAGAAGCTTCTGGTTCCTTGGTTATTCGCTATGAAAGCTGTGTGTGATTGGTAATTCATGATTATTGATGAGTGATTTTTACTGGTTTTTTGAGATTAATGTAGGCGAAGTCACTCCTGCACTTGATATTTTATTTAAGCTCCGTGCAAATAGGAATCAGGTTTTTGGAAAATTCAAGTGTGACGTAGTTGATGTAGTATTTTTTTGATTGAGAGTCACCCCTGAATTAATTGTTTAAAAAAGAATTCTACATCAGACACGCAATTATTAATATCAGGGATGCTATCAGAAGAGGTTCCGTTGGTCGGGAGTAGGAAAATACGATGAGAAAAGTAGGTTCCGCTGATCGGGAGTAGCAAGTTTCGATAGGAAAAGTAGGTTCCGCCGATCGCGAGTAGGAAGTTACGATGAGAAAAGTAGGTCTCGCTGAACGGGAGTAGGAAATTGATGAGTAATTTGTGATACTTGATGACTGCACTCTATATTTTCTGGTGAGTGAGTTTGCTGTCAGGTGATCTGCCTTTGGAGTGCAGATGCAAAGGAACTGAAAGGAAGTACTCCTTTTACCTACCGGTAGCTATTAACTTACTTAATTGCAGAAATCAATCCTTGCTCCATTAATCTCTGATAACCATCTACGAATAATTTGGCGAGGCTTTTTCGGTCAAAGGGCTTGACAACACAGGCAAAAATGTCCTGCTGCCTCATGGCGTTCCGCACCGAGAGTTGATTATCATCTCCGGTCAGGAGCATCTTGATGATGTTGGGATATTGGGTATCTACTACTTTGAGTAGTTCACTTCCATTCATACCGTTCATCTTTTCATCAGACAGAATTACGTGGATTTTGTTTTGCGATAGCATCTCAAGCGCCTCATCAGCTCCTTGTGCCGTGAAAATCTTAAACTTTCTTCGCATTAATAAGTCTAGTACCCGCAAGTTCTCCGGTTCATCATCTACATAGAGAATCGCAATGTCCTTTGTATCAAACTGGGACATACCACCTCCGCCGCCGGTGACTGTTTCCTTTCTCTGTTCCATTATAGCTAGATAAATTCTATATGAGTGTAAAACTAAACACATCTTTTTAAGCGACTAAATTCAATTCGATGAATGAGAATATATTATCGTTAAAGGCCTGTTTTGGCATCATATGGTAAATGTGTACTAGTAAAATATATTGATTATCTGCGGGTTAAGTGTTGGTGGAGGATGTTACAATTTTACATTCAACCGGTGTTTGTGAAGGGTGTTCCAGGTGAAAAAATGAACGTACTATGGGTAGTCTGGGAAGTCTGTAATTAGGGGCTACTGAAAAAGTCTCTGTTGCAGTAGATACGATCGAACGAAGAGAAAATGTATTTTCATACCTTGATCTGAGGCCGGGAAGTAGATGCTGTGACAGAGGCTAACGGCAAAAATATTGTAACAATATTTTTGTGATGCACGGTTTTCAGTTGATTTGATCTAAAAATCTTGTACTAACTGAAAAAGTATGTAGCTTAAAAACATGCCTAACACCACCCCAAAGGCAGGTCTATTGATCATCAAGTGTTTTTCAGTAGGCCCTAAATAAAAAGGCCACAGGAATTTATCTGTGACCTTTTTAAAATTCAAAAACTCTTTAGTTTAATCCGGAGTCATACCAGATTAGCCATTGACAACCACTTTGTCCATCTTATCTCCCTGGCGGATTTGAGATACGATGTCCAGGCCTTCTGTTACTTTTCCAAAGACCGTGTGGTTTCTGTCCAGGTGTTGGGTGTTGGACCGGTTGTGACAGATGAAGAACTGAGAACCACCGGTGTTTCTGCCAGCGTGTGCCATAGAAAGTACACCTGTATCGTGGTATTGGTTATCTCCATCCAGTTCACAATCAATCTGATAACCGGGTCCTCCGGTGCCATCTCCTTTAGGACATCCACCCTGGATCACAAAGTTTGGGATCACCCTGTGAAAAGCAAGGCCATCGTAGAAGCCCTCATTGGCAAGCTTCGTAAAGTTTTCAACAGTTTTGGGAGCATCCTTTTCGAAAAACTCCAATTTCATTACGCCGTATTTAGTATGTATTTCTGCTGTTTTCATAAGAAGTATTACAAATTCAAAAACCGGACAAATATAGGTTAATTTTTACCCAAATCGAGCATTAGTACAGTGGATGAATGGGGAAAGTGCAAAACTGACAGGAATTCTTCCGTCTGTCAACTACCTGATCTATTGCTCAGAAAAAATGTTTATTTTTCAGGCATGGTCTGTTGAGCGTTTGCTCACAGATTCATCAAAATCTGAAAACAGAACAAATGAAAAGAATTCTACTACTTCCTCTGCTATTTCTCTCTTTGACAATATTGGCTCAGGAGACTTTTGAGACCATGAAATACCGTAGTGTGGGACCACTGCGGGGCGGACGTGTGACAACTGTTGCAGGAACCGTTCTGGAACCTGGAACTTTTTACCTGGGAGCAACCGGCGGCGGAGTCTGGAAAACCACAGATTACGGCACATCGTGGAAAAACGTCTCAGATGGTTACTTTAAAACACCGTCTATCGGAGCCATTGCAGTGTCTCAGAGTAATAAGGACATGGTGTACGTAGGTACTGGTTCAGATGGGATACGTAGCAATGTGATCGGTGGAAAAGGGATGTATAAGAGTAAGAATGGCGGCGGAAAATGGGAGTTCATCGGCCTGGAAAACTGCGGACAGATAGGAGCGGTAGAGATAGATCCGCGCAGCGACCAGGTAGTATATGTTGCAGCCATTGGACAGGTATTCCAACCCAGTAAGGAAAGAGGAATTTATAAAACGGTAGATGGCGGTCAGTCCTGGAGTAAGATCAAGTTCATTTCTGAGCGGACAGGATTTGCCGATTTAGAATTGTTTCCTGACAACCCCAACGAACTGATTGCGGCCGCATGGGAAGTGGAAAGAAAGCCCTGGACCATCAAAAGTGGAGGCAGCGAAGGTGGCTTGTTTAAATCCCTGGATGGCGGCAAGAGTTGGAAAAAGCTGCAAAAAGGTTTGCCCAAAGGCCTGATAGGAAAGATAGATATTGCCATTAGCCCTTCAGATCCAAAGCTTGTTTATGCCTTGGTAGAGGCTGATCAGCAGGAGCGGGGGATGTATCTTTCGCGTGACAGAGGGGAGACCTTTGAAAAAGTATCTGACAAACCTGAGTTGACGATACGACCGTTTTACTATACCAATGTGACAGTAGATCCCAAATACCCCAATAAGCTATATGTAATGGCTACAGGCTATTTCAGGTCAGACGATTTTGGCAAGACCTGGAAACGCATGAGACCGCCACATGGTGACAACCACGACATGTGGATCAACCCGGAGAACCCGGATTTGTTCATTCAGGCCAATGATGGTGGAGCCAATGTGACCTTCAACGGAGGCAAAACCTGGTCTACACAATTCAATCAGAATACGTCAGAGATTTATCAGGTGGAAGTAGATGACCAATATCCTTATTGGCTCTATGGAGGTCAGCAAGACAATTATTCCACTGTTGCGGTACCTGCAATGCCGCCTTATGGTGTGCAGGCGCCGGATAGGGGATGGATTATCAATACCGGTGGTTGCGAAACCGGTCCCGCAGTGCCCAAGCCTGGCAATGCTGATATCGTATATGCCAACTGCAAAGGGCGTTTCAGCGTATATCACAAACCTTCCGGAACAGAGCGCCGCTATGACGTAGGTGCCGCCAATATGTATGGGCATAACCCAAAAGAATTGAAGTTTAGGTTTCAGCGCGTGTCGCCTATCCATGTATCACCGCATGACAACAACGTGGTGTATCATACCTCGCAGTACGTTCACCGTACGCGCGATGAAGGTCGTACCTGGGAAATCATCTCACCTGACCTCACTGCTTTTGCAGAGGACAAACAAGTGATTTCCGGTGCGCCATTGACCAGGGATATCACAGGGGAAGAGTTTTACAGTACCATTTATGCCATCAGAGAGTCCCCGGTACAGCAAGGAGTAATTTGGGTAGGTGCCAATGATGGTCCGGTTCATGTAACCGTCAACGACGGGAAGAAATGGTCTAAGGTGACACCTCAGGGTTTGCCATCGGGCGGTAGAGTAGATGCGGTGGAGCCTTCGCCACACAGTGCCTCTAAGGCCTACATCGCTGTTTTGCGCTATCAGCTGGGAGACTGGAAACCTTACATCTATAAGACAGCCGATTTCGGTAAAAACTGGCAATTGCTGACCAATGGCAAGAATGGTATTCCTGCCGATGCACCGGTACGGGTCATTCGCGAAGACCCGGAAAGGGCCGGCCTGTTGTATGCCGGAACGGAATATGGCCTCTACATTTCTTTTGACGACGGTTTGAACTGGCAGCCTTTTCAGCAGAACCTGCCGGTGACTCCTATCACTGACATCAAACTCCATCGCGGTGATTTGGTCTTGTCCACCATGGGGCGCGGCTTTTATGTGCTGGACCATGTGTATGCCCTGCAGGATTTGAAGACAGCCGCTAAAGGTGAAATGGTCGCTGATAATCAGTTGTTGCCTGTTCACCCCTATGTACGTTACAGATCTCCGAAGGTAAGAATGGGCAGGAACTTAGGATTGGACTATCCATCTCCCGCAATGATCATCGATTACGTACTCAAGGAGCAGCCCGTTGCACCAGTGAAACTGGAAATTGTGACCAAGACCGGGGAGATCGTTGCTACCGTGGTTAGCGGTCGGCAAAAAGCAGGACAGGTCAATCAAAATGCCGATGCACGGGTAGCGCGTAGTAAAATGCTTGAGAACATGTCTTTGAATCAGGTTCCTTACATCAGCGACAACCGGTTGACGGCCAACCAGGGGCTCAATCGCTACCGTTGGGATTGTCGCCATGTTGGTACTGCTGCCAAAGGAAGTACAAGTGGCCCTATGGTGTCTCCGGGTACTTACACGATACAATTGACCATAGGAGATCAGGTATTGACCCGAGTGGTGGAAATCAAAGCAGATCCCAGGGTAATCGAATCTGGCGTGTCCATTGCAGACATCAAGGCCCAGGAATCACTGGCGCTGGATGTGCTGGAATTACAGGTAGCTGCACAACAGTTACAACAGAAGATTGAACAACGAAATATTGACATGGATAACGCAGGTAAACTCAGCAAGTCAGAGAAAGAGCTGGTAAGTGTCTACAAACAGCTGGTCACCAAGGAGGGGACTTATGAGAAACCCATGCTCATTGATCAGATCAAATACTTGTATTACGTGGTTGCTGCGGCAGATCAACTACCTGGTACCGATGCTTATGCCCGTTATGAGGAATTGCAAAAGGCACTGTCTGTGCTACAAAACAAGCGTTCTTTGGGGAAATTGTAATGAAAATTAACTGATCTGTAGGAGGAAAGTACTGTTTTAGCTACCTTGTTGCTGTAGTAAAAGCGACACACGCAGATCAGTTAAACTAAAACGTTGTCATCCCAAATGTAGGATAATCACGATTCGCTATTTCGTGGCATTGCCATGGAGCAGGTTTTGCGCATGTTTGTTTTGAGCTACCAGGTCCATTGTTTTTGAAGTTTAGTCTCTGGGCCTGCACTTAAATATTACGCGAATTCAAAACAATTTCCTGGTGAATATCCTATTTATCAACAGCAAGGGTTTTTGGCTCAATGGTTGGCTCAATACCCCCGCACACCTGCAAAATGCCATCGATGTACTCAAGTTGGCAGATATTACCGTAGATCAGGTAGAAATTAACGATGTAGTCCAGCTGAGGCAGGCACTAAGTAGTATGCCGCCCAATACGCTGGTGTGGCCCAATGCCTACTATACACGAGATGAGGCTGGAAAGCTGATCTGGTTACAGGAGGTACTGGACGAAATGGACATTCCTTTTGTGGGTACGGCTGCTGAGGGGCTTAAAAGAATGCTTGAAAAGGAGCAGACCCACCATTACCTAAGCACCGCAGGCGTACCTGTTCCACCACATATTTGTATTAGCCGTGAGCGTTTGGATCAATTGGATAGCCTTATTGAGACAAGTGAACTGCACTGGCCCGTGGTGGTCAAGCCATCGGCGGAATCATGTAGCATGGGAGTAGTCAAGGCCAACAACCTGAAGGAGGCAATACTTGCAGTCAACAGCATTTTTGAGGAGTTTCCTTACAGCAGCGCCATGGTAGAGGCTTTTTTACCCAGTGAAGACATTACCTGCGGTTTTCTGCAGTTGGGTGATAACATCCTGTTGCTCCCTACCTATTACCAATCACTGAAGATGCCTGGTGCCGAGTATGTGGTAGAAAGAGACCTTGGCGTAGCGCCCTGGGGCGGGCCTGATATTGTCATGCCGCCGGTATTGCATCAGGAAGCTTTAACGCAACTTGCCAGGTATATGCCCAAACTGGTAAAAGCCATTGGCATAGGTGGAATTACAAGAGTAGACGCCCGGATGGATGTGAATGGAACTTTGCGTTTCTTCGATGTCAACGGCATGCCAGCTTTGTCTTATCCCAAGAGCGTGCTGGTGCGACAGGTGAGGGAGTGCTTCCCCGCTATCGAAGACCGACAGGCTTATCAATACCTCTTGTATACGGTGGTGATGATGGCGGCCAGTCGGTATGAGCTGGATTTGCCTTCCGCTTTGATTGATCAAAACCTGTTTAATTTGTCAGGAGGTCATGTGATCAGGCTTTTACAGTCTCAGTTGACCTATGATGCCGGAATGGACTAGCAACCTGCTGGTCTCTTTTTGAAAATATCACAGGTAAAGTATTGTGGATTCATGTTTTCATGATCACTTTTGGTGAAAAATGGATCATACACAATTAATGAAGTATTAAAATGAGTAAATGGCTTAACCCTGTGAAACTTTCCGGTGATCTTATCACACTGGAACCACTCGCCCTGTCACACATCGATGGGTTAAAGACTACCGTTGCGGACGGAGAACTGTGGGATTTGTGGTATACCACTGCGCCGGAACCTGCGCAGGTGTCAGACTACATCAGCAGTGCGCTCAGTGACTATGACCAGGGTCATGCGTTGCCCTTTGCCGTGATTCGTCAATCGGACGGGCTCGTGGTGGGCACCACCAGGTACCTCAACGCCGATGTAAAAAACAAGCGGCTGGAAATTGGTAATACTTTTTATGCTAAATCTGTCCAGCGCACTGGGGTCAATACGGAATGCAAGCACTTGTTACTTCAATATGCCTTTGAGCAGTTGAGATGCATGGCAGTGGAGTTCAGGACGCATTTTCACAACATGCCTTCCCGTGCCGCTATTACCAGGTTGGGGGCGAAACAGGAGGGAGTCTTACGTAACCACAAGATCGACCGCTTTGGTCTTATCAGGGATACGGTGGTGTTTTCCATCTTGGATAATGAGTGGCCTGCTGTGAAGAAGTCACTGGAGTTTAAGATGGGAAGGAAATATTAAAGGGGACGCCTCAACCTACTCTGTGGGAAGAGCTGTGCTGGATTGCTTGCCACGTGCAATCTGTCTTTTGACCAGGTAGTTTTCCAGCAACGTATCTATCGGCTTCAGTAGCAGAGCAATCATGCCCTTGAGTGCCAGTCCCGGAAGGTTGTTTTCCTGGCCTGTATATTCTTCTACGATGGGTTCCAGCCAGGCCTCTGATACCAGGAAGAGTACCACAGCAAGAATCAGTACAATTCCCAGTGCTTTCTTACTGGTCTTGGCCTTGATGAGTTCTTCATAGTTCTTTTTAATCTCATCATTTTGCTGATGGAGCTGTTCGTTCTGCTTCTTGATTTTTAATTCTGCAGCTTTTTTGGTAGTAATGTCCCGAATCACAAATAAGAACCCCAGAAACTTCCCGCTGCTGTCATAACTGAGGCGTGTAGACTGTCCTACCCAGCGTTGGCCTCCGTGCTTGGTATCAATGGGAAACTCAAAGTTGGAGTGTTCCTGGTGTCTGCTGAGTTGTTTTTCATAAAAAGCTTCCACTTCCGCGGTATGCGATTCGCTCACCCAAAACGAATAAGTTTCACCAAATACCTCCAGCGCGTTGTAACCCGTGAGGTCACTGATCTGCTGGTTACTGAACATGATTTTTCCTTCTGCATCCGTTCTCACGATGACATCATTGATGTTTTCCACCAATTGTTTGAACTGTGCCTTCTGATTGTTGAGGCGTTGCGTGAGTTGGAATTTTTTGATGACCTTGTCCAGCGTCCTGTTCAGGATCTCTATGAAGTTCTTTTCATAGTCTTTGAGTACAAAATCATAGATCTCATCGTTTTTCATGAGTTCTACCACCAGATCTATGTCCTTGGTGGCTGTCATGATGATGATGGGGACTTCGGGATCATATTCTATCAGGTCACTGCCTTTGCCGTCTTCCAGGTTGTAGTCACTTACAATGGCATGCACCTTGTTTTTGTCCAGGTATTGAGAGGCAGCCTTGACAGAATCTGTGAAAATGGTATGGTAAGAAGTGTAAGGCTCAAAAAGCTTTTTCAGGATAATGGTCTGAATAGGGTCATCCTCTACGACCAAAATGTCATAAATTCTCCGCGCATGTGTTTTTTTACTGGAGACAGTTTCTACCTGCATGTGTGTGTTATTAGCTTTGAGTATCTTGGTTTGAAAACACCCCGTCTAACACAAATGTGCTAAGTAATACACTTAACAGAAAGTGCTTTTAGATGAAATAGCAAAATTCGTCGATCACTTATTGGAACAACACAAAGAATGCGATCTGCCCTGCCTCACTAATCGTCATATTTACCATTGAGCCAATGCCATAGCCTCTTTACCGGATTCTTACTTTTCTTGGTTGACTGACCACTTTCAGGCCTGCTTTTGACGGTTTTGGCTTTCATTTGCCGCTCCTGCATGGATTTCAAAGCGCCGGTCTGCTCCATTCGTTCGTAGTAGTGTTGCTTTTTCTTGGCTTTGGTCGCTTTTTCCTGTTTAACGCGCGCTCGTTCTTCACGCTTTTTGTCCCGCTCTTGTTTTTCTTTAAAAGACAATGGTTCCTTTCTTTTCCGGTTTCTTCGTCCGTCTCTGTAGCGTGGTTCTCTTTTTCTGTCTGTGGTAGACTCTTCACTCTTTTCCTTTGGCTTGGGTGGGGGAGGCAGGTCAATTTTTCCTACTACCTTGATGCCCTCCAGCTTTACAAGCTTGGCCCGGATAATGTCTGAATTGGCAGAAGCCTGGGCCTCTGCATAAGACATTTCATCGGCGTCATCAAGTGCGATTGTCTCTACATCTTCAGCAGGCTCTTCCAGGGTATCTCCGGTGGTCTCTTCACCGACTTCCTCAGGTTGGGTACCTTCTGTCATTGCTGATTGGGCAGGAGCCAATTCTTCCTCTTCATTCACAGCTGCTTGTACATCATCTGTTGGGATAGCGGTTGCCTCTTCGGCCTCAACTACTTCTTCTTCAGTCCCGACCGCTTCTTCCATGTTCGCCGCTACCTCTTCTACATTGGGTTCGGTCACGTCCTCGGTTGCCATCGGAATCTCCTCTGTTGGTTTAGGGATGTCTATGACTTCAGTTGTTTCAATTGCTGCTACTTCATTCTCCTCCGTCGCTTCATCCGCTACGAATTCCTCTGTTTCTTCCTCATTGATGTCTTCTGTTGCAGCAATTACTTCATCACTCGTCTCTAATGCCTCGTCAGTATCAGATTCGTTAAATTTTTCTCCTGTGGGGTCAAACTTAGCCTTGATTAGCGCTGTCAGCGATTCATCCAGTTTGGTGTGGGCGTTCAGACTTTTGTCTGGCTGCTCCTCCTGTACGTATCTGATCATCTCACTTTGGGTCGTGCCAAGCTTTCTTGCTAGTTGCGATAGCCTCATCTACTTTGATGCCTGTGTTTTTTGTGAAAAATAGGTGTTCTGTAAAATTATATTTAATTCCCTCATTATCAAACCAAATTGACATCGAAAAAATTCCGGTAAATGATCGGTTGAGTGATTATTTGCGCCATTTTGGGCGTTTAAATGGAAGGAAAAGCCGTCGGAGTGCAGTTTACCTTATTGTTCTGTGTACTAAATGAATCAGGAAACGACTGAGGGTACTTACCATTAATGAGTTGTAATTAGCTAAGGCTGAGGGAAGTGATTCATTTCAATTCAATCCATTTGTACGATCAGTAGATCATTGCATATTCCGTATTTAAAATTGCTACATTTGCGGCCTGCAAAGTGAGTGGCTGGTCACAGTAAGGCCCCTGAGCTTGATTTGAGTACCTCTCCATTGTAGACTGGAACAAGAAATATGAAGCATTACAGGCGACTTACCAAAGAAGAATTAGAACCATTAGAGCAGGAATTTGTTGAGTTTCTGGTAGTCAACGGTATTACTGCGGATGATTGGGTAAAGCTGAAGGAGGAGGAAAGCGAAAAAGCTAATAAGATGATCGACCTGTTCAGCGAGGTGGTCTTTGAAGGTATTTTCCGCAAGGCGCAATTTCTGGAGATCAGAACGAAGCAATTTGTACACGCTTATCAGTGTTTGACAGATAAGATTGTTTTGGTGGGCGCGGAGGTGACAGACCCTGCTGCAAATGTGGCAGATCTCAACATCTTCATGACAGAAAAGCCATATGGGGCCAAACGGGAACATGAGCTGTTTGAAATGACCCAGAAAGGTTGTAGCATTTCCGATGGGGAGCTGTTCAAATCACTTTCATTGGCCTACATGGAAAATAAGCATGGATAACCCGGTGGCAATTTTAGTAGAGATCATCGGGTGGACCGGATCAGTAGAAGTAATTCTGGCCTATGCGTTGGTGAGTAGCGGGAAAATCAAAGGAGATTCACCTGTTTATCAATGGCTTAACCTGACCGGCGGCATCTTTCTGATCGTGCATACCATTGTGCATCATGCCTACCCAAGTACATTTATCAATCTTGTTTGGGTAGTGATTGCCGTTGTAGCACTATGGAATATCAGAAAACGCAAGAATAAAGGTAGTCTCACTAGGGAAGTTGACTGAAGTATTTTAAATTTGTTTCAATGGATCAGGCGCAAGCAATTACACTGTACCAACCAATGCTGACAGCTATCGCTTATAAGATAGTTGGTTCGCTTCAGGATGCTGAAGACATCGTGCAAGACACTTTTTTGAAGTGGTTGACGATCGATCAGCAGAAGATAGAAAATACCAAAGCTTATTTGGTAAAGGCAGTGACCAACAATGCGCTCAATCACCTCAAGAGTTTCAAGATCGCTGCCTTTAATCGCTCGTTGACCGATCGTGATGATGAGGTGCCTGATCTGGTAGGAGAAAAGAAAATCAGTAAGTTCGATTTTGATAACGAAGTGTCTGAAGCGCTCTTAATACTCAATAAGAAACTGGAACCGCTGGAAAAAGCAGTTTATGTCATGCGGGAGTTCTTCAATGTGGAGTATGAAGAAATCCAGGAATTGTTTGACAAAAAGTCTGCTTATTGCCGCAAACTCGTGAGCAGGGCTAAGGTGAAGCTGGCGGAGGAAAAGAAGAAAATCAACCTCGATATAAGTACACCCAAGTTTGTCGATAGCTTCAAAAATGCCTGCCAATTTGGAAACCTGTCTTCCATGGTTTCTGACCTCAAAAAAGAAATTTCAGAAAAACTTTCCTGATTTTGTCACAAATCGGGTTTTATCTTGTCTTGATATAAAGGACTCTGTGAAAATACGTCAAATTAAGTAGTTATGCATGTATTTGATGATCACAGAGATTGCTTATAAGCTAATGATTCACAAAATCTTAAAATGAGATGGAAGTAATAATCGCGTTTTTTATTGCGCATTGGTATACGTCTTTGTTTTTCCAGACGTTTTTTCTGCATCGTTATGCAGCGCACAAAAGCTTTACCATGAGTAGGACGGCAGAGAAGGTTTTCTTTGTATTGACATGGTTTTTCCAGGGATCTAATTATCTAAGTGCGTACGGTTATGGTATCATGCACAGAATGCACCATGCCTATGCTGATACAGAGAATGATGTGCATTCGCCCAAGTATGACGAATCACTATTCAAAATGATGTGGAAGACGAAGACGATCTATTCTGCTATCACCAGTAAGACGATGATTGTAGATGAGCGTTTTACCAAAGATGTTCCGGAGTGGGAAGCATTTGACAAATTTGCCAGATCATGGGGTAGTAGACTGATTTGGGGAGCACTTTACACTTCAGTATATTTCTTTTTTGCTACCCACTGGTGGTTATGGTTGTTACTTCCAATGCAGTTTTTGCTGTCTCCAATCCACGGAGCCATCATCAATTGGTTTGCCCATAAATATGGCTATAGAAACTATGAAGTTGAAGATACTTCCTACAACTTCCTGCCATTTGATTTCCTCATGATGGGAGAGAGCTATCATAACAACCATCACAAGCACGGCCACAGAGCAAACTTTGGCGGTGTGAGATGGCATGAGATCGACCCTACTTACATCGTCATCAGATTATTAGATAGAATAGGCGTGATTCGATTGGTAGGAGAAAACAGGCGAAGGAACAAAGAGACTGTGAAGCAGGCTGCTTAAAGTTTCTCCTGAAAGAATTTAGATCAGTAAGGGATTTTAATACCGATTCTTCAGTCTCAATTGCTGAAGATCATTTGAAATATTCTTTTTAAAACACAAAAGTCACTACCTATTGGTGGTGGCTTTTTTTATGGTGCGTCTGGCAAGGACGCAAACTTACATTGTCGCCAGCAACCGCCGTGTCGCGCAGACTCGGGTTCATATAAGTATAGGGTATTTACTATGATCCAGGCAGAACAACTCATCAGATTGCCATGTGATACTCTATTGTGTAAGGTAAGAAATAACTGACCAATGCTTAGCGTAATTGCCTGGATATCGAACTGAAAGCCTCTGAATTTCTATGATCCAAAACCTCCTCAATTCCAGGAATCCTCGATCTGATCGGCGATTTCCCGCATCTTGCTATCTGTGTAGCGGCCTGAGGTGGTATATACGATTTTTCCATTCTCATCGAGAACAAAAAAGTAAGGAACGTCTTTGCCTTTAAATTTCAACGATTTCTTGTATTTCTTCAACTCTCCCTTGTAAAATAGCACATAGGGTAGCAATTTTTTGTCAATGGTTTTCTTCATCTTGTTCATGACCGTTTTGTAAGCAGGTCTTTTAACGCCTGTAAACATCGGTATGAAGTAGAGGTGGACATCGTAACTCCCTGCAAAAAGGGAAGGTGTTTCCGGTTTGTACAAAAATTGATTGTAAGCAGGCTCAAACCATGTTTTCAGCGCACTCTCGGACTTCTTGGAGTAAGCGAGTCCAATGATCGAATACTTGCCCTTCAGATCTTCCGGCAAATTCAGATTTTGATTCGTGAGGCTTTCCCCTTCCATGGCAGGGAACTGCTGTCCTGTTTGCGCAACTGAGGCATGAAATGCGATCAAACAGATAATGATTACTAAAGATGACTTCATCGTGGTAAAATTATAAAGTGCCAAAAAAAGGTATTGAAACGAGATGACTAGCTTCAACCAAGAATTTAGTCAAAACCTGCTACTATAAAAACTGTATTGCGTTCCAAAAATTGCCTGGTGCTCAGAGAAGGTCGAAATGGTCTGTCAATTCTCCCATATCGTTTTGAGGCTTTTGCTTATCGCTCGGTCCTAAGCAAACTGTCGGACTCATCTACAAAGTGTCCTAGTTCCACCAGCATCTGGTCCAGTCTCTCTTTCATCTCGTCGTGCGATAGAGATTTGTTGGCGATGAGTGAGTCCAGCTCCTCATAAATATGCATCTCAAACTCTTTAAGGTTGTCGTCCTCGGCATACTTGAGTGCATTCCGCAAGTGCAGCATGCCATATTTGAGCTCAATGATGGCGTCCTGAGAAGCATCGATTTCCAACAGGTGTTCTGAGATCTTTATTTCAGCAAATGTCAAGGCGTTAAGCGCCTCTGCATAGGCGATGTTCATGTCTGCTTTGACCAGCGCTCTTTCTTCTATTTCACGTGCGATGATATTGAGGTCACTAATAGACTTTTCTATGATCTTTTTGCCTTCGTCATCCAATCGCTTTTCCAACTCACGCATCGCAAAGATTGCCTTATCCAGCTGCTCATGACTGCGTTGGTAATCATAGTCCCTTAATAAGTAAGACCTTGAATTGTCCAGATGAAAATCTGGATCTGTTGCCTTTCCATTCCGTAGAAGTATCGGCCCCGAGATGAACCCAGCTGCAATTATAAAAATGATAATGCCATAAATAAGACCTTTGCCCTTCATGATTGTAATGCCTAATTAACGCTTCAAATATCTAAATACAAATTAACTAAATGAGGCCGTAAAATAGCAGTTTATTGCCCGTTTTTAGATTACAACACCGTTAGTGTCGATGAAATAGCCTCTTCCAACTCATGATTGCTATTTTCAGCAGAAAAGTTGCCCTGTCATCCATAGACTACTATGCGATACTTACCCCATGATTGCGGTTCATCTGATAGCTGTATCAGCTGTTGGTCAGTAAGGTATCTATTGAACGATCAAGGCCGGAAAATCCCTAATCAACCTCCAGTGCTTCCAGGATCTCAGCCAGTTCATCGAAATCTTTGTAACCTGGTTTGATTTCTTCACTTCCTTTCAGGGCGATGCCGTGAAAATTATGCGTTTCCAGCTGTGTGATGCTCTGTTGATCAAGTTGATAAGCTTTGATCACCGGGATACTGTGGTTGGCGGCCTGCACAATGTCGTCAATCCGGGCAAAGATGGTATCATCTTCACTTTCTATCAGGATCATGTCAGCAAATGCTCCGGCTTTTTTGAGAGTGCCTGGTAAGTCAGTCACGTTTTCGGAGGAAACTTCGAGTTTGTAGATTTTTTGAAAACCAGTCAATCGCTCTAGAAATAGCTCAGAGGCGGACTCTATGTAGGCGATATTGGCCTTTGTGAGCGCATCAATCAAAGCGGTATCCGGTTCGTGGTGGCCGAGTTCGGCACAGTATGAAACCCCTACAACCCATCCCACGATCTCCTCAAACTTCTCAGGGTCCACGTAAGTACTGGTGTTCTCGACTACATTGAATCCCAGTAACTCAACACCCATTCCTGCGCAATAGCGCGCATCACTGAGATTGGTGATCTCGCCTACTTTTACAAAAGTGCTCAAACTCATATTTCCATCTTTTAAGTAGGGGCAAAACAAATCAAAATTGTCTATGTATAGAAATATTGATTGGCCATTTTGTCGAAATATCAGGCAAATCAACAAAGACAGCGATCAATTATCGTTAGCTTTGCGGCTTCATTATTTTATTGATAGAAACAACTAAACCAGGCATTCAACCTGGCAGAGGTAATTATGAGCAAAAAAGGTAGAATTTTAGTAGCAATGAGTGGAGGTATCGATAGCTCCCTCGCTGCGGTGATGTTGCACGAAGAAGGCTATGAAGTAATTGGTATGACCATGAAAACATGGGACTATGCCGGGGCCGGTGGATCCAAGAAGGAAACTGGGTGTTGTAGTCTTGATTCCATCAATGACGCGCGTAACATCGCTGTTCAATTGGGCTTTCCACACTTCATCCTGGACATCAGAGAAGAGTTTGGAGATTATGTGATCGATCACTTTACCGGGGAATACCTGGCTGGCAGAACTCCAAACCCATGTGTGCTTTGTAATACGCACATTAAATGGGATGCCTTGTTGAGAAGAGCCGATAAGCTTGATTGCGAGTACATTGCTACCGGGCACTATGCCAATATCAGAGAAGAGAATAACCGACATGTGATTTCACGCGGGGTAGACCTTAATAAAGACCAGTCTTACGCTTTATGGGGCATTTCGCAGCAGAGTTTGAGCCGTACCAAATACCCATTGGGGCACCTCAAAAAAACTGAAATCAGAGACATGGCCACTGACAGGGGATTTGTAGACCTGGTGAGCAAATCAGAGTCATACGAAATCTGTTTCGTGCCGGACAATGATTATCGGGGTTTCCTGAAGAGAAGGGTAGAAGGCCTGGAAGAGCAGGTCAAAGGAGGACAGTTTGTGCTGGAAGATGGTTCTGTCGTCGGTACGCACGAAGGGTATCCGTTTTATACTGTCGGGCAGCGTAAAGGATTAGGGATTGCGCTGGGCTATCCGGTATATGTTACGGAAATCGACAAAGATGAGAACAAGGTAGTGCTGGGTACCTTTGACGAGCTTTCGCGTGATGGCATGTACGTGAACCAGCTCAACATGTCGAAGTATGAAAGTATTGAAGGTGACAGAATGGACACTGTGACCAAGGTAAGATACAATGATGAAGGAACTCCTGCCGTTATTGAGCAAGTGGGGGATACTATGAAAGTGTTCTTTGGAAAAGGTGTAAAAGCCATCGCTCCCGGACAGGCAGCTGTTTTTTATGAAGGAGATGACGTCATTGGTGGCGGATGGATTACAAAAAGTTTTAGACAAAATGGATAAGAAACTGTTTTTGGTCGTGTTGATGGCCTCAATGGCTTGGTGGGTAGGATGTTCTGAAGGAACTATTGAGACCGCTGAGCAAGACTTTGGTTACGATTACTTTCCGCTGGAGGTTGGGAATTTCAGAGAATATCGGGTTTTGGAGGTCAATTTCCTTGCTGCCGGCCCTGATACGTCCAGGTATCAACTGAGAGAGGAGCTCACAGACAGTATTGTCAATGGAGATCAGGTCGTTTATACCCTGGAACGGTCCGTGAGGCCCAACGCACAGGAAGAATGGGAGTTGGATTCTGTCTGGACTGCCCGCATAACGACCACAGAAGCCATTCAGGTGGAAAATAATATCCCGATTGTGAAAATAGCATTTCCGGTGCTGGATGGACAGATTTGGGATAGTAATGCACTCAATCCCAATCCAGATTTTCCTTATGCTTCTTTGTTTGCGCCTTCAGATTCGTTAGACGACAATGCTTTGCTGGTTTTGATTAAAGACATTCCTGAAAACATCGTGCTCAAAGATGAGCGAAGTGAATTCTACGCCAGAGGAATTGGCCTTGTTCGACGGGATTTTGAGACGCTCAATTTTTGTACTGTCGATTGCGATAACAGACCTGAAATTACTTCGGGCAGGATTTTGGATCAGCGATTGATCGCCCACGGTAAGGTAGACTGATCATTAGTGGCAGTTTATGTGGGTCACGTCACAGCTGTAAAGTCAGATAAAATTTCGTAACCAGACCAGTTACGAAATTTTCTTGTCGTTTATAAAGTATAATTGAACTTTATGTATCCGATATAGGCTGGTTCTCACATGATTTTATTATTTTGGATTTTGGAAATTAGCTAATTGACGGAACAATAAGAATTGATACGCGATGGGTATGAGTAAATGGTTGACAGGGGTGTTGTTTTTGATGTTTGCCGGGGCAGTACATGCTCAGGAAGATCGGTACATGGTTTTCTTTACCGATAAAGCAGAAAGCGCCTTTTCTGTGGATAACCCTTCAGCATTCCTCTCAGAGCGTTCCATCCAGCGTCGCACCCGGCAGAACATTGCAGTGATCGAAGAAGATTTACCTGTGAATGCCTCTTACGTAGAGATGGTAGCGCAAACGGGTGCAGAGACTTATCATACCACCAGGTGGCTGAATGGTGTATTGGTGCAAGCCAATGAAGAAGAGCTGACAGCTATCAGCGCCTTACCCTTTGTGAAAGAAGTAGAACTGGCTGCTCCGGGAACCAAATTGACTCCTTTTGTTGATGACAGACCTGATCTTGGTCCTTTCTTTTCACCGTCTGATGCGCCTGTCAATACAGATGCGCAAAACAGAATGCTGGGTGTTGATGAGATGCACAAGGATGAAAATACTGGCAGTGGAATGATGGTAGCTGTCATGGACGGAGGCTTTCGGGGAGTGGACGAATCCATGGTATTTCAGCATTTCAAAGACAAGAACTTGTTGGTGCATACGATGGACTTTGTGTCCAACAGGTCTGATGTGTTCAAAAGTTCCGGGCACGGGACAGAAGTACTATCCTGTATTGCAGGATCGCTAGGTACTGCCTATGTGGGCACTGCTTTTGACGCGGAAGTACTACTGTTTATGACCGAAGATGTTGCTGAAGAGTACCGCATTGAAGAATATAACTGGTTATTTGCTGCAGAAATGGCCGATAGTATTGGTGCAGATGTATTGAACTCGTCTGTAGGCTACCGCGATTTTGACGATGCCGCCATGGATTATGATTTTGACCAATTGGATGGCGTGACCAGTGTGATCAGCCGTGCAAATGACATTGCTGCCACAAAAGGGATGATCTCAGTAACCAGCTCCGGAAATACTTCTTCCAATTTGACCGTGCCTGCAGATGCATTTGCCGTTTTGTCTGTTGGAGCGGTTGACAGAGTAGGAGAGAGGGCCTTTTTTAGTGCCTTTTTTGATTCTTCAGATGGGCGTACCAAGCCAGAAGTGGTGGCGTTAGGTGTTAGTGTTACTACCATTGATTCAGGTGGGGAGATCAGCACGAGTACTGGTACCAGCTTCGCCTCACCTTTGATCGCCGGCCTTGCGCTGGGCGTATGGCAGAACTTTCCAGAAGAGACAAGTGGTCAGATCATCGATAGGATCATTCAGTCGGGATCGCAGTTTGACGACGTGACAGACCCGCTGGGTTATGGCATTCCCAACTACCTTAGAATCATTGGTCGGCAAATCACCAGTACGGACGCCCCTGTGGCAGAGGAAGATTTTGCCATTTATCCTAATCCATCATTGACCGGTTTTTTTCAGATTGATGTGCCTGCGGCCAATACGAGCCAAATTCAGGTAACGGTCACAGATATGACTGGTAAGACTTTAGTTGTTGGTGCATATGAACCGCAGCAAACTATTACGTTGGACATCTCAGAGTTGGCACCATCTGGTTATCTGGTAAGAATCACTGCCGGCGATCAGTTGGTCACCAAACGAGTGGTCAGGCAGTAGCAAGGTGGTTGCCTGTCAAGAGTTGAAAAAGATTCAAAAGGATTTCATCGATGGTAGGTTTTTGTCCATCATATCTCCTCAATTCAGTTTTATTTTTCCGGTCGAATGACAATCTTTGGCTTCTCATATTTTTGAATAACAGATGTTAATTAGCCCTTCAATACTGGCGGCAGATTTTGCCAACCTCCAAAGAGACACAGAACTATTAAATAACAGCGAGGCTGACTACATTCACATTGACCTCATGGATGGTGTGTTTGTGCCCAATATATCATTTGGTTTCCCAGTGAGTGAGGCGATTAGTAAGCATGCGACCAAGCCACTGGATTTTCACCTCATGTTGGATAACCCTGATCCTTACCTGGCACAATGCAAAAAATCAGGAGCCGAAATCATCTCTGTACACTATGAAGCCTGCCCGCACCTTCATCGCACGATTCAGGGAATTAAAGAGCTGAGCTGTAAGGCTGGTGTAGCTGTTAACCCACATACCAACGTGAGCTTATTGGCGGATGTAATCAATGACATTGACGTGGTGTTGATCATGTCGGTCAATCCGGGCTTTGGTGGTCAGCAATTCATCGAGCGTACCTATGACAAAGTAGCAGCAACCCGTGAGCTGGCTGTCAAACATGGCGCAGAGGTCTTGATAGAAGTAGATGGTGGTGTCAACCTGACGAATGCGCCGCGTCTGAAGGAGGCTGGTGCGGACTTTTTGGTGGCAGGAAGTTTTGTTTTTAATTCTGCAGATCCTGCTCAGACAATATTAGACTTAAAAGCCGTTTAGTAACTAAATGAGAGGAAAGCAAGCCATAGGGTTTTTGATCGCAATGCTGCTGGCATTGAGGGTACAAGCCCAAACCGAACCTACTTACATCTACGGTAAACTGACCGATCCGGAGGGTAAAGAACTGGTAGGAGCCAGTGTGTTTAGTTCCAACCTGAAATATGGAACAACCACCAATGTTGACGGGAATTTTCGTTTGGATTTGCCTCCCAATAAACGCTTTTTTATCAAAATTTCTCATATTGGTTTTATTACTGTAGAGAAGCAGATTAGGCTGAAGACCGGACAGCAGTTGCAGTTGGATCTTGAGTTGCAGACCAATGCAGATTTTCTTAAAACCCTGGAGGTAACGGCAGACCGGGAAGAGCTGAGAGATGAGGCGGGTGTAATTGAAGTAGATCCACTGACTGTCAAGCAACTGCCTTCAGCATTTCAGGATTTTACCAAGATCCTTGTCACCTTGCCGGGCGTGTATAGTAACAATGAGTTGTCTACGGCCTACTCCGTAAGGGGAGGAAATTTTGATGAAAACCTCGTCTACGTTAACAACATTCCGATATACAGGTCCTTTCTCGCTAATACAGGCAGACAGGAAGGGCTGAGTTTCGTTAATCCTGACCTGGTAGGGAGCATTGCCTTCTCTGCCGGTGGGTGGCAGCCTAAGTATGGAGATGCCTTATCCTCTGTATTGTCCATCCAATACAAGAAGCCTAAGGATTTTTCAGGTTCTGTGAGTGCGGGACTCCTGGGAGGAACGGCTCATGTGGAAGGGAGTTCCAAGAATAACCGGGTCAGCTATGTGGCTGGGCTGAGGCATAAGGATAGTCGCTACATTCTTAATACGTTGGAGACCGATGGTCAGTTTTTGCCGGTTTACACCGATTTTCAGTCTTTTGTCAACTTTGATCTTACCCCCAAGACACGCACCAGATCAGGACGTACGCAGCTAGGCTGGCTGTTTGGTTATTCCAGGAATCGGTTTTTGACGCTCCCGGAAACCAGGGAGACGGTTTTTGGCAGTATCCAGGCCAATTTCAATTTTCTTGTGGCATTTGAAGGAAGGGAATCACTCAACTATGATACTTACCAATCGGGAATCAACCTGAGCCACTGGTTCAGTGACAACTGGAAGACAGAGCTGATCATTTCTGGTGTGCAGACCAGGGAACGGGAGTTTTTTGAAGTGGAAGGTAACTACCGGTTGTGTGATGTCAGCACCAACCCAGGAGCCAATACGCCCAATGAATGTGCCACAGTGAGAGCGATTGGAACCCTTTATGAATCAGGTAGAAACAGGCTGGAAGCAGATCTGATCAATGTGGAGAGTCGCAACGAAGTGTATCTGAGTGATCAGGTGAAGCTGGAGTTTGGTGCCGGAATGCAACAAAACAGGATAGCGGATGTCCTGAGAGAATTTTCCTTCATAGATTCTGCGGGCTTTTCTTCGGTCTCTGAGCGTACGTTCAATGATTTGAACATTGATAACAACCAATATACGCACTACAATCAAATTACCTACCAGTCACCCGATAGTCTGCATAGCGTGACAGCTGGTTACAGACTCAACTATTGGGCTTTTGGTGATCAGTTGCTGTTCAGCCCACGTGTACAATATGCCTATCGTCCCAGGTGGAAGCGCAATACGGTATTTAAGTTGGCTGGCGGAATTTACAATCAGGCACCATTTTACAGAGAACTGAGGAACAGGGCAGGGGATATTAATCCAGATATACAAGCCCAGGAATCGTGGCACATCATTGGTTCATTTGATTATGTTTTCTCGTTGTGGGGCAGACCTTTCAAGCTCTTGACGGAAGCTTATTACAAGAGAGGTAATAACATCATACCCTATGAGGTGGACAACGTTCAGATTCGATACTACGGAGAAAACAGCGCCACAGCCTTTGCCACTGGTATTGATTTCCGGATCAACGGACAGTTTGTGAAAGGAGCCGAATCGTGGTTTAGTCTGGGCTTTCTATCTACTGAAGAAGACATTGCAGGAGACGGAAGAGGTTTTATCAGACGTCCGTCTAATCAAATGGTCAACCTTGGTATTTATTTTGAAGATCATTTGCCTACAGACCCTTCCTGGAGGATATACCTTAACGTGCTGTTTGGTAGTGGACTACCCAATGGACCTCCGGGTGATGATGCTTTGAGAAGTGAGTTCCTTGGTGATGAATATTACCGGACCGATATCGGGATTTCCAAAGTGATCAAGTTTGGTAAAGCAGACCAATTCCTTAGTTCCCTGTGGATTAGAGCGGAGGTGCTCAACGTATTTGCCGCTGACAATACCATCAGTTATAACTGGATTGAATCCCTGTCAGGAAGTCAATTTGCGATTCCCAACGCGCTGTCAGCGAGGTTCCCCAATATCCGGGTTACTGCTCGTTTTTGATTGGTTTTTTTACAGCCGGATGTGAGGACACATCCTATTGCTGGTGGGATTCGGGGACACATCCTCTGGCTATTCCTCCGTCGCCAGCTTGGCTTGCTCTTTGGCTTTCAGCAATTTCTTTTGATACCTGTTCTGAATGATATCTACGACCACCAGGACAAATAGCACAAAGTAAAACGTAGATTTGCTCATGGCTTCTACTTTACTGCCAAACAGCGTCAGGTGCGCATCGTGACCGCCCTCTGAGAGGATCATTACTCCCACAAGAAAAAGTACGAACAGGCCAAGTACTTCAAACATCCTGTTCTTTTTGAGGAATTCGGCGACCCTTCCAGACAGCCAGATCATCAATAGTCCACTAATGATGATGGCAGTCGCCATGACCCACTCCACATCGGTCAGTGCCATGGCACTTAGAATAGAATCAAAGGAGAAAACGATGTTCATCAGTACAATCATGGTAATGACGCTGGCGATGGATTTTTCTTTCGCTTTTTCTGCGCCATGTTCTTCCAAATACACCATGTGCCAGATTTCTTTGATGGCGGTGTAGAGGATAAATCCGCCTCCCACCAACACAATGAGACTGTGAATGGTGAACTGACCTTCTATGACACCAGTCCAGGGGATGTTGAACAGTGGCTCTTCAAAAAACTTGAATAATCTGATCAATGCGAACAACAGGATGATTCTGAGAGCAATGGCCAGCCCAATTCCCCAGGCTCTTACCATGGCCTGTTTTTCTTCGGGTGCTCTTTTTGATTCAATAGAAATGTACAACAAGTTGTCGAAGCCCAGCACTGCCTGAAGCATGATCAGCATGAGCAAAGTAAGTAGGTCACCTAACATTATGCGGTTTTGTTAGTGTTTTAGGATTTTAGTTAAATATCCTGAAGGTAGTATGCGTCTGTTTTGGTAGTCATCGCTTCTACAGCGCACTACGCCAACGTTCTCCGTTCAGGATGCACGAAAATAGAAAAAAATAAGGATTATCCTATCATCCAGGCCAAAGGACATAGCTGTCGGCCAGAGGATACTTGAATTTGTTTTTTGATTATCTCCAAACGTTCCTTAGGATAGAGACGTTATATTCTAATATACTGATAAACCTGAACCGCATGAACAGAAAGATTGCTATCACCATCTTATTTTTAGTGGGCTTATGCTATGCTGGCATTGCTCAATCTGCTTTCGACAAGATGAATAATGAGAAGATGCAAAAAATCCTGTTGCGTGAAGCCGATAAGGTAGAAGGCAGGTTAGGGAATTGGCAGGTAGCGTACAAGGAAGCACTGGTGTTGGTGGTCACCGATGAAAATTTTAATCGTATGAGGATCATTACGCCGATCATCAGATTGGAAGACCTTCCGGAGGATCAGTATAAAATCTTACTTGAGTCTAACTTTGACAAGGCACTGGATGCCAAATATGCCATCTTCGACGAGATGGTCTGGTCTGTTTTTACACATCCGTTGGGGGAGTTGACCGTAGAACAGTTCAAAGATGCTTTGAAACAGGTAGTGACCCTTTCCAAAACATTTGGCACTACGTATACCAGCACAGATTTTGTATTTGGGACCGCCAATGAGGATGATGGAGGTTAAGGCATTGAATCATTGAAAGTCTGAGCATAGCGTGGGCGACAAAATTGGATTAAATGATTACTTTTGAAGGTATTTCAACAGTATCAGCTATCAGGTTATCATGCAAATTCAGGAGAATTGATACCGCATGGGTATTTTAAATTGATTGTTCAAAAAGAAAACCAGTGTTCACCAAACAAGCAATTAGTACATTTCGTAAACGAATTACACTCAGTAGGATTCATATGAAGAAAAACCTTATTCAGTTACTCTTGCTATTGTCTGTTGGCTTTGCACATGCGCAGACAGATGATCCGCTGATCGGTATTGTCAAGGAGGAACTACAACGCGAAATGGACTATTTGTCCAAAGAAGAATATCCCCCATATTATCTTGCCTATACAGTAGATGATTATGTTTTTTATCAACTCTACACTTCCAAAGGCAGCGTCATTTCTGAGAATAGAGACAAAGGCAGGATCATGTCCTGCCAGCTAAAAGTAGGTAGCTTCGAACTGGACAATACCAGGGATGTAAGCGGCTATGGCAGCTACTATTCCGGTGGTAATTCCGTTACCATTCCGATGGAAAATGATGCCATGGCCATCAAACAGTTCATGTGGTCCCTCACTGACAAGGCCTACAAAAAGGCAAGGGATCAATATAAAACGGTACTCAATAGTGACCTTGGGGAGAAAAAACAGATTGGCGACTTCAGCAAAGGTGAAAAAAACCAGTATGTAGCACCCTTTATCAGCGATCCTACTGTATTTGATCAGGAAAGCTGGAAGGATTTTCTTCAAAAGATTACTGCTTCTATCCGCGAGGTAGAAGACCTGATTGCTGGTGATGCCTACTTGAATGTGGCCAATGAACGCAAATACCTGATCACCAATGAAGGGAGCGAGATCGTGCAAAACTTTCCGAGATTTGAGATTTATATCAGTGCCTCGGTGCTTGCTGAAGATAAAACGGAGGTGCCGTTGTATTTGAGTTATTATGGTGTGGAGGAGAAAGACCTTCCGTCGAAAGAGAAGATCACAGCTGACGTGGAAGCACTCAAGGAAAATCTGGAAAAGCTGAAGCGGGCGCCCAAGGCAGATCCTTATACGGGGCCTGCGATTTTTTCTGCCGATGTCTCTGGTGTTTTCTTTCATGAAATCTTTGGACACAGGATGGAAGGACACAGGCTCAAATATGAAAGTGACGGGCAGACTTTTAAAGACAAACTGGGAGAAGATGTGTTGCCAAAATACCTGTCGGTGATCTCAGACCCCACCATGGAGAAGTTTCAGGACATTCGGCTTACTGGTTTTTACAGGTATGACGATGAAGGGGTAAGGGCGCGCAAAGTAGCCTTGGTGACAGACGGAAAGCTTTCCAACTTCTTGATGTCCAGGACACCGATGGAGCATTTTTCCAACTCAAATGGCCACGGAAGAAGTCAGTCTGGGTTGACACCGGTATCCCGCCAGTCCAACCTTATTATTCGCAGTACGCAAAATAACAGCATGGAAGACTTGAAGAAGCGTCTGATCAAGCTATGCAAGAAACAAAAAAAGCCCTATGGCTATTTGTTTAAAAGTGTGACCGGTGGTTTTACCAATACTGACAGATATTCGACCAACTCTTTCAATATTACGCCTACAGAAGTTTACAGGATTTATACCGATGGGAGACAAGAACTCATCCGGGGTGTTGATGTGATAGGGACGCCCCTGGCCATGTTTTCTGAGATTTCAGCGACAGGCTCAGAATATAAGACCTTCTTTGGCTACTGCGGTGCCGAATCTGGCAGTATTCCGGTAACTGCTACGGCACCTGCCATTCTGGTCAACAAGATTGAAACACAGAAAAAGCCAAGCTTCGAAATTAATCTGCCATTGCTACCAACTCCTCAAGAACGATGAATAGGCCGCTCAATTTTATTAATACCTTGCTGGTTGTGCTCTTTTTAACAGCAGGACAAGGTTTTGCCCAGGTGTTGAACCAAAAGGACAGTATCATTCTGTCGGCCATGCAGGAGGAGCTCGAAAATAACATGCAAAACCTGAGGGAAGATGGATTCGATCAGCCTTTTTTCATCGGTTACAGCGTCTCTGACCTTGATCTGAAACTGGCATCGGCATCTTTTGGAGCATTAGTCAGTTCCAAATCTACTCAAAATCGCGACTGGAACTCAAGAGTTATGGTAGGTAGCTATCAGTTAAACGATGAGAATTTCACTGATTCCTTTGAGGGGAGTAGCAATGATGTGTACTATGAAAATGTGCCAATAGGTGCCGACTATTGGGGACTTCGTCGTGTATTGTGGGCCAGTACCAACAATGTTTATAAAAGGGCTGCCAGGTTGTTTAAGCAAAAGAGGAAAGCCATCTCAGATTTCAAGCTGGAATACCCGCTGTCCGATTTTTCGCAGACACCGAAATATACTTACCTGGACAAAGCGCAATCTCGCCTGACATCTCAGGAGGAACTGGAGCGTAGGAGCCAGGAACTGTCGGGCTATATCGCAGGCTTTGACTCCATCCAAACGGCCACTGCGATACTCACAGACATTGGTGCCCGCAATTATTATTACAATTCAGAAGGAACCAAGGTCATCGAGAATGGTCAGGTTACCATAGGACTGCTTACGATTTCCCGGGTAAATGGTAAAAATGAAGTAGAAACCACTTCCCTGGACTACTTTGGCGTGGGGCTAGCCGCGTTTCCGTCCATAGAGACCATCAAGCAGGACATTGATTGGCAAGTCAAACACATGGAGCAAAGTTCATCTATTGAAAAACTGAAGGAAGATTATAATGGCCCTGTGATGCTAAGAGGTCAGGCAGTTGCGGATTTTTTTAGGGCCAACCTGTTCAAGGCCGGTAAGGGGATTTTGCCAAATCGCAAATCATTTAACAACAAGAATGAAGAAAGTGCCAGGCAGTTTTTTGATGACCTGGAAGAGGATATGACAGACGAGGACAAGGTCAAAATAGGCAATAAACAGATGAAGGTGACCATGTTGAACAAGCTTTCTGAGTTTGAAGGGATCCAATTGATAGGCGCTTATGAGATTGACGCTGATGGTGTTGTGCCGCCAGAGGAGCTGGTCCTGATAGAAGGTGGTATGATCAGGCAAAAAATTAATGGCCGTGTCCCGGCTCCTTATGCACCCACATCTACCGGAAGCAACAGGTTTTCGATCGCTATCGGGAGTGTCAGCAATCTCATTGCTCCCGGAGTCATTAAAGTAGATTTTGAAAACAAGGTTTCTGAAGCCGAATTAGTCGCTTCTTTTAATGAGCGAATACTGGAAAATGACGCTGAGGAAGGAGTCGTCATCGAAATGCCTCCGCTTCACAGCATGTCCAGACCGAGACAGTATTTCCTGCAGCAAGTGACAGACGGCTCCAGGAGACAAGTGAAAAAAGCTTCTTTTGGCTACACCAGAAAAAACAGTCTGAAGAAAATCATCGCAGTGTCGGAAGAGTATTATGTGTATAATTTCTTGTATGGAGGAAATCAATACGGCGGAGCCAATGCAGGAGTGCCTGTGTCACTCATAGTACCTGCAGCCATTGTTTTGAGAGATTCAGATGTCTCCAAAGTGAATTATAAATCCAAGAAGCTGGATACGATCGTGCCGCAGCCAGGTATGGCTCAGGAGTAATCGTCGAACAATACTATGCGTTTGTCGTAAAATGAGCTCATTCATCGAATGGTACTGGCACTTATGATGGATAATACCTTATTTAGAGGAAAATCAGATCAGTTATGAACGTATTAATCAATTTATCCAACATTTTGCTTTATTCACTAGTTACGCTACCACGTAGATTTATGAATCTATTTCGTTAAGATACAAATACACTAGTTATAAGGTTATCGATATTTATTGCCGCTGAATATTATTCAGCGGCTTTTTTTATGGGTAAGTTTTTCTTGATCTTAATCTGAAAAGTGAAGTAAGAATACTCTTCGTCCATTTGAAGGAATTTATAGACCAGTTTCTGCCCGGTTTTTCGTGCCATGTCTATGAACCCAAGTCCGGCTGTACCACTTTCAGAGAACTCTTCGTTGGAAATCACTTGCTTATAGTACTGCCTCAGCTCTTCCTTGTTCATCTGATTGATCCGCTCCAATTGAGCAGTCATTGGTTTCACCATGTCAGTAGTAATGAGGTTTCCTGTTACAATTTTGTAGAAGTATTGCCGGGAGAGGACCATTAGTAAGTCAGTGTTTAACTTGTCCCCAGACAGTTTCTGACCGTGAAAAGAGATGTTTTGAAATGATTCGGTAATGATGTTATTGAACTTCTTCCTGATCTTCTTATCATCTTCAATTCCAGAAACGCTGGCTTCCAGTGATTCCAGTATAATAGAGACCAACTCAAAAGAAATATTTCCCTTATGAAGCAGCAAAATAGAAGGGTCATATAAATTCTTATATAAAACCTGGTAGTTCATCGAATTGTGTATAGCTGTAAAAAATTGTTGACTGACAACAGGGTTGTAAGCTAGCAAATTCAGTCAGTTTTGTCAACTCTTATACCAGTTGACCTTGCATACACCCTACTTTGTGCGTGCTGTAAAAAGGAATGTCCGGGCTATCTGGATAATTTGCCAATGGCGTTATAGTGTTTGATGGTCTCATTCAGCATTTTAAAATCAAGTTTGCCATTGACTTCTTTAAGGTGATGCACAATGGCCAGCGCTTTGTTGAGCCTGCTATTGGGGTTTTTTACTTTGCTCACCAGGTAAATGAGGCTACGCTGCTTGCCGGGAGTCAACTGGTGGAAAAGCGCATCACATGCTGGCTCCTGATCCATTAGTACCTGCAGCTCTTCGGGCATCTCCATTCCATAAGTAGAGTCATCCTTTCTGATCACCAATACAGCCTCATCACCAGTGGATAGTCCCATCTTCGTTTTGATAGCTTTGTTGATCAAAACGAAACTTTCAGTGCCATTGATTGGCATCAAAGAGCTTCGTATTTCCAGCTGATCATTGATTTTTACAAAGACGCGTCGGTTATCATGGGTAGTCAATTGGGAAGTGACAGCCTCTGGGATGACAAAATGATGTCTCCAGAGCTTGGAATTAAAGTCTTGAAGTGTCGATTTAACTTCGATCATATGATGAAAAAAATGTGTTCGCTAATGAATATGATCACGTTTGTTATAGTACAACACAAAATTGAGCTCCTTACTAAAATCTATCATGCATCATTATGAATGATTGATGCATGATGATAGAATCATTGAAATTCCTCTTTACCTCATGATGAATTACTCATAATTGACAGGTCTTAGAAGGATCATCATTCATGGCCAAAACCTATTAATAATCATTCAAACGTGATGAATTCGAATATGATCGAAATTTAATGAGATTAAGGCTTATTCCAAATTTTTAAGAATTTCCTGCGCATCTGCTGCGCCTTCAAACGCTGTTGATTCTGCAAGTTTTTGAAAATAGCTTTTTGCTTTGGCGTTTTCCTCAGTCTTAAGATAAATCAACCCGATATTCCAGTCAGCAATAGATTGATCCAGGTCATTGATGGCTGCATATCGTTCAAATGCCTTGATTGACTCATCAAATTGTGCCGTTTCACGATAGGCAAGCCCCAGATAGAGCAATACTTCTGCATGTTGCTTGACGAGTTCGGGAGCATCATTCACTGATGTGATCACTTTTTCGTAGTCTGCAGCCTGCAGGGCATTGATAATGACATTGAGCGACGTATTGACAGACGACGAACGCTCTACCAGCGAAATAGGAGAGTAGCTGTCTTTGTAGGCATCATACAGGTCTGCATTGGAGCTGTCTTGCCAAAATACCAACCCAAAATTCAGCAAAATGATGATCGAAGCCGCAATCGCCATCAATGGAAAGCTGCGCATGATCGTGCCGGACGATTTTCCTTGATTTTGTTGATACTCCTCATTTACTTCACTGATGGTGGCGCGCAATTGCCTGGTTTCTTCGGAGTCAAGTACCTCCAGTACCTCTTTCATCATAGGATGCTTTGCCATCTCCTTCCTGCGCATGTCTGGCTGCTCACCAATGACATGCATCAGGTTTTGATGAATCACCAGTTCCTCCTGCAGGTCTGGCTGTTGAGACAGGCTTTTCTCAAATTTCTCCTTTGAGTCGGCAGGCAAACGATCATTCAAGTAATCGTCTAGTAGTAGCTGTATTTCCTCGTAATTACTCATAAGTTCTTTAGTCTATTGTAGTTACCATGTGCTTTGATGAGCTTAGACAGCTTGTTTTTACATTTAAAAACCCGCTGCCTGGCCACAGACTCAGAACTGTAGCCAAACTCTTCATTGAAAGCACTGTACGGTTTCTTTTTGAAGAAAAAATCCAGGACTTTTCTGCAATTTTCTGTCAGCTGAGCGAAACAGGTCTGGTATAATTCCCAGCGCTCCTGTTCCAGCAAGGCGACCGCTTCCTCTTGTAAAGAAGCTGTGGCCATCAACTGTGCTGTTGAATCCGTACCGCTTTCATAGGATTGTTCATGAGTTGTAGGATTTGTTACCCGCTCATTGGAATTTAATTCTCTCCGCCATAAATTTTTATTGATGGTGAAGAGATAGGCTTCAATAGATTTGATTTCAGGAAGGCCCGAAACCTTTGCTTTGGTAATTAGTTGTAGCAACGACCTTTGAAAGAGGTCTTCAGCATCTTGTTGCCTGCCGTTGTTACGAAGAACAAATTTCCGCACTTTAGGAAAAAGCTCTTCATAGATTTTATATAATACTTCTTTTCTGCCCTCGATTAATCCTTTAACAAGGGCACTGTTGTGTTCATTCATAGACGGCGGTGCTTCTTGTGCAAAGAAAATAAATAATTCTCATAGATACAGGGTAACAAAAGGTAGCATATGAGAACACTTGATTATAAAAGATATGTGTTAACGATAAATACCTAATTATGAAAATAAAATTGACATGGATTAGCCTTGCATTGATGTGCTTTCTCATATTTTCCTGTGAAAATGAAGTCATTGATGATAGTGATATTACTACAACCGTTCAAAACCAACCAACCCTGATTACCCCAACGAGTTTTGCCCAGGCTTCAGGTCAACCTGTGAAGAATCAGTTTGTTGTGAAGTTTGAGGATAGTACTTCAGATGCTGATAAAGTGTTGGCAAGAAACGCCTATAAAGTCACTAGTTTCCAAAAGTGTAATTGTGAAAATGGGGGACTTGAGTTGTGGGAATTTGATTTGAATACCCTGGGCGAGGGTGAAATTGAAGAGATCAAGACCAGGGCAGACGTTGATCCTGACCTGGAGAGCTCAGATTTTCAATACATCTTTTCCGTCAATTCCGGCATCAGCACTGCAGGTCAGGCCAGTGGATTGATGAGCAAACTAAAATATAGTAATTCGGGCATTACCATCGCTGTGATTGACACGGGAATAGATCCTGCCTTTCCCGATATCACAGGCCGTTACTTATATCAAAATGATAAAGATGCCTGTTTCCAGAGTGCCATCTCCGGTTGGGATTTTGTAGACGGCGATCCGTATCCGATCGATAGCCATGGACACGGCAGTACAGTAGCCGCAGTCATGGGTGAATATCTGGAGGACAAAAACATTGATTTTCAGATACTTCCGGTGAGGGCTTTTGGTGGCAATGGCCAGGGCACTTATTTTAATATAGCTTGTGGTTTACAATATGCCATCAGCAATCCCGATGTGGATGTGATTAACATGAGCTTTGGATGGTATGACAATGACCTGGAGGTATTCAGAATACTTGTGCAACAGGCGATGGACAATCAAAAGTTCATTGTGACCTCTGCAGGAAACCAAACGAATAATAACAACCTCGTCAGGCATTATCCTTCGGGCTACACCGACGCCAATCTGGTGGCCATTGGTGCACATAATGACATGGTAGATGCCATGGCGCCTTATTCCAATTTTGGTTCACAAACTGTAGATTTTGCAGCCCCGGGGAACTATTTTGTAGGAGGCCAGACTGGTGATCCGGTACGTGGTACTTCTTATTCGGCAGCTTTTGTTTCTGCGCGGGTCGCAGAATTGTATTCAATCAATAGCTTTATGGGTCAACCAATGCTGCAGCTACTCCTTGAAAACAGTACTTACAATCAAAAGTTAGACATGCAAAATGTATTGAAATACCCCAGAACGATCAATCCATAACTGAGTGTATTGGTTTCATCGATCCATTTGCAATCATGATTGCGAATGGATCGATTGTTGTTATCTTTATGATAGCTAACAAATGAAACTAATTCCCCCAATGCTATTCTCAATTCTGTTATCGACGCTGCTTTCCTTAAATCAAATGTCCCAGATGGATGGGCTGGTTTCCATCACCGAATCCGAAAATGCCAGTGAGGCAAGCAAGAGGCAACAAATCGCCGTTTACCTTGAGCAACATCGTGATAGCGATTCACTTACTTTTTTATACCATGAAGCAGCCCGCTGGGCCCATAACGAACAAGATTATCGCACAGCCATCAATTGGGAACGGGAGGCAGTGAGGTACGCTGAGTCCATCAGGGATACCGTTGCCCTGGGGAAAGCCTTGTATAACTTGAGTATTTTTTACACCAAAGTCAATGACTTTTATGGAACGGATAAGGCGATAAAACGAATCATTAGCATTGAAAAAGATAGCAAGCTGGCGGGGAAAGCCTATCGAAACCTTGGAACCTCTCATGTGCACAGGGGAGAGTACTTTCAGGCGGAGAAATACTTTCAGGAATCTGAGAAAATCTTATCTGTTGAGCCCAATTCCCAGCGGGACTTGCTCAAATGTTATTTACAATACCTGGACCTGTTACTGGAACGACAAGACGATGTAGCTGATGCAAAAATTCCTGTTTTGTTTCATCAATACGATTCCCTGCGATTATACGAGGATTCGGAAACATCTAAAATGAGATGCCTCTATCAGGCCAGGAAGGGGAAGTACTTTGATGAGCTGATGATGCCCGACTCTGCCATTGCCTCGGGTCGTAGCGAGATTGCTCTGGCATTAAGTGAGGGAGACCTGGGATTTATTTCCAATGCCTATAACAATCAGGGAATCCGTTACCGCAAAAGTAGCGATTACAAGAATTCAGTTGCTACTTTATTGAAGGCGAGTCAGCTGACAAAAGACCCTCAGTATGTGGGCGCTTCGCTCAATAACCTGGGTGATACGCATCTGGCGATGGGGCAATTGGAAAAGGCCTTGGTTTATTATCAGCAGTCGATTGATGCCTACCTGGGGCAATTTCCCAATCGATTGGAAGACGCTCAGCTGGACCGCAACCGATACAAAGCAGAACTCATCAAGGCGTTTACCTCAAGGGCGGTATTTTACCAGCGACGATTCCAAACAACAGGTGATCAGCGGTTTTTACAGTTGGCATTGGAGGATATCCACATAGCTGATAAGGTACTGGGGAAGCTCAGGACGCAAAGCTTTGAAGAAACCTCCAAACTCTATTGGCGGGAAGAAGCACATGATGTTTATAACAAAGGAATTGAGGCGGCCTATGACCTCGGCGACCTGGAAAGCTACTTTTATTTCATGGAAAAGAACAAAGCCATTCTGTTGCTGGAAGGCCTCACTGAGTCCGAGGCCATCGAAATAGGGGGCATCCCCGATAGTGTACTGACCAAAGGTTTATTGCTGAAGGCACTCAGTGAGTCGGGTGACGACCAATCGCTGGAAGATTATGTGGCCTACAGTAACTTTCAGGATCAGCTCAAGCGCGAATACCCTTTGTATACTGCATTAAAAGAGGCGCTTCCCGTCTTGACTTTAGATGAAATAAGGACGCAGTTACCATTGGAGAGAGGTCAGGCCATTCTTCAGTATTTTGTGGGTGAAGAGGATGTCTATGGTCTTTACATTGATGCAGAAAATGCTCAGATGTTCAAAGCAGGGACAGTAAACGAGATCAAAGACCTTGTCAAAACACTGAAATCCTCTTATCAGCGCCGTATTGGCAGCACCGCCCAAATGACTGCCTATCGTGAAAAAGCTTATGCGCTGTATGGAAAACTACTACCTTCGGATATGTCTGCTATCTCAAAATTACTCATTGTGGAAGACGGCTTTTTGCAAGGTTTGTCCTTCGAAGCACTGGTGATGGACCCGCAAGCCACCGATCCATTGAAGAGTTACCTGATCGGTCAATTTGAAGTATCCTATGCTTATTCCCTTTCGCATCTCATTCGCAACAATGCGGTAGAAAGACAACGCAATGGTCAGCTGCTGGGAATAGCACCACAGGAATTTCCCAATTCTGATCTACAGGGACTGCCCAACAGCGCAAAAGAGGTCAGTGAAATTCAATCGGTTTTTGATATTAAGATGCTGATGGAGCAGGAAGCAAGTAAGCGTAATTTCCTGACTTACTTCCCTAATTTTGATGTCATCCACCTATCCACTCATGCCAATTCCGGCGATGAAAACAATTCGTGGATCAGGTTCTATGAACAAGAGCTTAGTTCCAGGGAAATCTACAGAAGTAGCTGCGATGCTTCCCTGATAGTGCTCAGTGCATGCCGTACCGCAGCAGGAGAGGTGAGGGCAGGAGAAGGGGTGATGAGCCTTGCCAGGGCGTTTTTTCAGGCCGGAGCAGGCAGTGTATTATCAACACTCTGGAATGTGAATGATGAAGTCTCTGCGCAAATCACCTCAGACTTTTACAGATCATTGGCCGATGGGAAAACCAGATCGGCGGCTTTGCGAGAGGCCAAACTCAACTACATTCAGAATAATAGTGGTTCCGGGCTTTCTCCCTATTTCTGGAGTTCTTTTATCCTAATAGGTGATTCCGGTGCGCTGTCTTTAAAGAAAGCTGGTTTCCCCCATAACGGCAGTTCCTGGTATTGGCTCATGCTGTTGTCGGCAAGTCTGGTTGGACTGGTAGTCTTTCGGAGGTACAAAAAGCCTGCGGTATAGGAAATATCGTAAATTCCGTTTTACGCTGGTCCGCCTACATGAATGATACCGTCTTCCAGTAAACGGGCAATGATCGTTTCGGTCAGCTCGCTTTTGAAGGCAAACTCGTCTCTGATGTCGTGCACGTACGCTTTGACTTTCATTTTGTAAATAGATTCTTTCTCCGTAAAAACATTAAAGAACAATACTGATATCGGTTTCTGAAGGTAAACGTACTTGGAAACCTGCGCAGCCTGGGTGGCGATTTCTCTCACTCTCCTGGTGTCGATGGCGACAGGCAGATAAATCTCCGCGGCCACCTGACAGTTGGCTTCCCCTGCGTTGGCGTTGGAAACGGGGCTGTTCATGATCTCGCTGTTGGGGATGGAAACCAGGTTGTCATCGGGGGTGACAATACGTGTAGACCGCAAGCCTACCTCCAGCACTTCTCCATAATAATTGTTGACCTCTATCTTGTCACCCGCCTTAAATGGACGATCAAACAAGATCATGATGCCGCCAAAGATATTTTTAAGGATGTCCTGAGAGGCAAAGCCGATGGCAATACCAGCAGAAGCCGAAAAGGCTACCAATGTACTGAGTGGAGGCTGGAAAATCCCTGCTACAACGATGAAGATGAGCAAAATCCAGCCAAGAATTTTCAACACAGGAATAAAACCCCTGATGGTGATTCGATAACCTGTATTTCGTTCGGCAAAAGCCTCTAATATCCGGGTGATGAAACGAATGATCAGCCAGCCGGCCACCAGAAACAGAATGGCCCAGAATACCTTTTGAAATGAGATGACCTCCAGGATAGAAGGGATGCTTTTCTTCTCTTCCGTTCCGGAATCTGAAGCATCGGGGATGCCGTTTATTTTTTTGAGCATCTTCTCTATTTCGCCCCCCTCAGTTTCCGGTGCCTGAATGACTGTATCCGCATTGGCCGTCGTCACTGTATCTGCTTTTAGCGTATCTGTTGGTGACAGAAGGCTGGTGCCGGCAGTTGAATCCGGGGAAGATGCTGAAGGTTGTGCGACAAGACCAGCAGTAGCACAGAACATTAAAAGCAGCCAAAAAATCAGGTTTTTTTTCATCCTTGCAATAGGTTTTTACTTTTTAACAGACCAATTACATTTCGGTAGAGTAGTGGGTTTAAGAAAAAGGCATCTTGTACCTGATTGATTACGCCGTCTTCCAACATGGCAATCAGGTTGAGCTTACATTTCCCCACTGAAGTATTGATTACCTCACTTAGTTGTGAAGCGGTAAGACCATCGTGCAAGATGAGTGCATGAAGGATGAAGACCTTCTCCATTGACATGAGCTTGACGAAAGAAAAATCCGGTTTTTGAAAGGAGCCTACAGCGATGGTGCTTTCTGTGACCGATATGGTAGAGAGCAGCCAGTAGCGCAATGCCAGGCTGATGTTGCCTTTTGCAAACCCGTTGAGCTCTTGAAAAAATAAATCCTGTAATACCACCTGCTGATCTATTTCTTCCAGTTTGGTGAGCTTTTTCTGTGTTTTGGTATCAGCCTCATTGGCAAACCTGATCTGATAGCCACTGATCCGGTTGCGTCGGTTCACCAGTTCGGTAATCTGACTTTTAGAAAATTCCTGCAACCTGATCCGGTAACTGAAGAACTCTGAGACATTGGTGGTCCGGTTGAGGTATTCCCACGTATGGCTGGTGGTTGAGGTGATCCAGAATACTTTCCCGAGCGTTTCATTGATGAGTTCATAAAGCCTTTTCAGGGCATTGAAGCCTTCAATTTTTCTTACGAAGAGGTTGTGCAGGTCTTCAATGACAATGATGCGTTCATATCCTTCGTTCAGTTCCTGGGACAGCGCTTCAAGGGTGGTGAGTTGCTTTTCAGGAAAGATGTGCTGAAAGACCGCCAGGAGGTCTTCAACAGAAGCAATATTCTGCTCCTGCTCATAGCGAATGACCGGACAACTGACCGGTAGCTTGGGTAATGCATAGTTGAGGAAGGAGGTGACACCGCCGTATTTTTCCCCTACGATTACCGTTGCCGCGTGCCGCCCTGATTTCCAGGCAACACAGGCTTCCTTGAGCTGGTCCAGCTCCTGTGTGCGTCCAACAAACAGCTCGTCTTCCTCCAATGGCTCAATCTTGTAAAGACGCTTATAGATGGCCGGTAGCTTTCCGGTGACCTCCTGAGATTCCCGCAGGAAGTCGGTGAGTTCTCTGGAGATGGTCTGGTCATTGTTGGTCAGGAGAATTTTTTCATTCACCCATTGAAGCTTTTCTTCTATCCCGGATTTGAACGCCAGGTATCGCTCTTTTAGCTTATTCCTGCTTTTTCCAATATTCAACAGTACCTGCTGGCGATATTGTTGTGCCTTCTTCTCAGCCTGCGCTTTGGCCATCCCAATCCTGAGCTTGAGCACATTCTCTATGTTGTTGAATTGTGCCAACTCATCGGCAAGCTCCAGGGTATGGATGTTTACATTGGCGATGCCGCGTTCCACTGTATTGGAAATATCGGCAATGATCTTGTTGAGTAAGACCTCCGACCGGTCCAGTCCCTGCAGGAACTGAGAAATCTGTTTTGGATCAGCACTCTGATCATCCTCAATGGCGCTGATAGCTGAGCTTACGGAATATTGCAAAACCTGTCCCAGGCTATGTACTTCATCGCTGATATTTTGCAGCAGCAGGAACAGTTCTTTCCGTATTTCTTCCAGTTTATTTCTGTAGTCCGGGAGCTTTTCAAAGGAGACCAGCTCTTTGTTGGAAACACTGCTGAGGTCCTTCTTTTTGGTAGGTGTATTGTAATCAGCTTTTTTATCGATGAGGAACTGGCCGTTGAGTTCACCTACATCTTTCACAATACCTGCTTCCAGTCTGTTGATCTGATTGCAGATATTTTGATTGATGATATTAGAGGACAACCTGGGGATGATGCCTTGCAGGAACTCTTTTTGCGTCTGGTATTTTACCTTTTTGAGCAGAGAAGACAAGGCATCTTCATGGTCCGTGACCTGTTGTCGGATTTTTCCTATCAATGCTTTGCTGGCTTCCAGGTCAGGCTGAAGTTCGTCCAGTAACTCGATGGTCTGACTACTTTCAAACTGAGAAAGACGCAGTTTGATCTGGTTTTCCAGCAGTAACAGTTCCAGTTCAGACCGCCACTTATCGAGTAAAGCGTGCAGGTTGTTGTGCCAGGACTCTTTGTGTGCCTGCCACGAAGCCACATTGTCTGAATATTCTTTGTTGACAGCCTCATGTGCATAAGGTCCGCTGCCCAGCTCTATGGTGCCTACTTTTTCACAGGCCAGGGCGAAAGCTGTCTGCTGGTCCGCAATTGCTGCTGCCAGGTAGGAGTCCACCTGCTCCCGGATGGAAGACAAATCAGTGTTAAGGTCATCAGTTGCTACGTCACCTGGGGCAGGCTGCTGCTGGTCAAAAGCTGCCTTAAAACTGAGAAGGGCAGCGCAGAGAACAGTGGTTTCGATCTCATTAATTTTCTCAAGTTTTTCAATCCAACTTGCTTTGAAATGCCTGTTGGCGACCTGTTTCATCGGCACCTGGTGAAACCAAAAGCGCAGGAGCTTTTTGCGCCGTCGAAAAACGTTGATGAATTGATTGACTCTGTACTGTAGGAGAAAAAGAAAGAGTTTTAGCTTCTTGACCAACCGGGTCCGGAGGTTATCTGAGGTCTGCCCGAAATAGTTGCGCTTACCTTGCCGGAGGATGACTTTCTCCGGCAGCTTCTTTAGCAATAATTCGATCTTTGCGAAATAGCCGGGGTAGCATACCTCAGGTTGATCGCATGCTCCGGTAGCCGCCAGTGTTGCCAGTAACTCCTGTATGGCCCTATACTTTCTGATTTTGTCTGTATGATCCTGCGGGTGATCTGCAGCCTCACTCAAACTCTTTATTTTCGCATTTAGTTGAGCAAAAAGCCTCTCGTATTGAGATACCCGCTTGGATCCTTCTTTGGCAAGTGACTCACCAGCTATCGCAGCGAATTGGTCATTTAGATTGGTGTAATTCATTTTGGAGTTTGACAAATCTAGCCAGAATGCAGACAATAGATAGGAATAAGCACTTCCTTCTATGTATTAAATGCTCAAAATATTGCTTTTTTTTAAAAGCATGATAAGATTTGAGGTTTTTCCCAGATACTAAAAAATAAAATAACTCGTAATTGTAATAAAACAGAAGCTTGTAACATGAATAAATTATCGAAACTTACCATTGTAGTCCTTTTACTACTATTTGCCCAGGCCAACGTATTTGCACAGGATGACGAAGTCACAGACGAAGAACTCACTGCATATGCGACGCTACTTTTACAAATTGACAGTATGAAAGTTGCTGCCAAGACTCAGTTTTCAGAAATGGTGAAGACGCATGAGTTGATGGATGGAGGAAGAAGGTACAATGCTTTGAAAAAAGCGATTGGAGACGAAGCGAAATTGGCTGAGATTGAGGCGACAGAAGAGGAAATTGCAGCATATGAAGGGCTGGTAGCCAAGAATGGTGAAGCTTCCGCAAACATCAAGACTTTTTTGAGTACCAATGTGAAAGAAGGAATAGGAGCGAAAAAGTACAACATCATCAAAAAGAAGCTAAAAGCGGATGCTGACTTGAAAACCAAGTACGATGAGATAGTGGCCGCTTTGAAAGAGAAGATGGAAGGCGATGCTGCCGAGGAAACGAATGAATGAATTGAAAGAAGATAGGGGGATCGGGGTTTTATGATCTCGATGACAAAATCTTAAAGGGACCCTTAAATTGGGCTGTGTCAGTTTTCTGAGACAGCCTTTTTTGTTATATTCACCACAAGTATGGTGGAGTTGGACAATATTTAGTAGCACTTAAGAGAGGTTGCATTACCATAAAACAGCAGTGCTATTTGTCCAAATCGACTGAATTTTTCACCTTTATAGCAACATTGGATCATGTTTACTGAGTTTGAGATAGAAACAATGATGGAGAATGAGCAGATTCTCCAGGCCGTTGGCGAACTGAAGAAAGACTTTTTAAAGACGGATGCTCCTTATCTTGAAATTAGCGACCATGACTTTTTGTCTTTGGTAATGATGGGACCCACGGTAGGGATTGCCCTGGCAAATGGCAGCGTTAGCCTGTTTGAAGAGCTGGCACTCAATAAAAAGGCCAGGAAACTGTCAAAAGGGGGCTATTTCATGAAAAAAGATCCGGTGGTGTACGGACTAAAGTTCCTGATCAAGAAGTATGACAATTGGGAAGAGAAGTTTTTTGCCCTCATCCAGCTCACCATGAATCAGCTTTTTAATGTACAGGCCCTGCACCGTGACTTTGATGCCACTGCAGCCGTAAGTTATGCCGATTACAAACGTGAAGTGCTGAATACACCGTATATTTTTATTCGATATCTTTCCTCATTTTTTACTGAAGACGATGAAGACATCATCAGCATCCGTACGATGGTAAAGGTTGATTATGAAAGGATGAAGGAGATAGGAGGGAAACTGGGACTCAACAAAATCCCCGTTTTTCACATGTTTTGCCAGACTTTCAAGGTTAAATAAAAGTAAGCAGTCTGAATAATTGTAACTGTTCATACACTTTTCATATTTTTGTCGTTAGTTAAGCAAGTGTATGCAGATGAGTGTGAAGATTAAATTTCTATTAACAACGATCGTAGCGATCGTATTTTTAGTATCGTGTGGAGGCATTGACGACAATGATTTTGTTGACTCAGGAGAGATCGCCAGACAAGACGATGCAACAATCAGTGAGTTTTTAACGGACAACAATATCACCGCCGAGAAGGACGAGGATACGGGTATCTACTATACCAGAGATGTTGAGAATGCCTCAGGCGCTGAAGCAGAGGGAAAGATTTGTGGTATCTATTATACCGCAAATGTAGTCAATGGAGCTGTCTATGATGAATATACCGAAGAGGACGGGGAAAGCCTGTTAATGCTTCAGGGATCCAGTGCGATTGTACCAGTTGGTCTGGACTTTGGCCTCAGCCTGATGAAACAAGGTGAAACATATACCTTTTATGTCCCGAGTCAACGCGCATACGGAGGATTTTCCGTTTCTACGATTTTACCGCCTAACGCGGTCATTCAAATTCAGGTGACGGTAGACCGTGTACTGGGCGAAGTAGATGTGCTGGAAATGGAGTCTGAAATCATTGATAACTACATAGAAGAAAACGAGTTGAATGACCTGGATGCCAATCCGCTGGAAGAAGTGGAAACGCTGGCTACGGGCGTGCGATTCAAGTTGTTACAAGAAGGAGCAGGTACCGAACTCCCTGAGGTAGATGATTTTGTATCCGTTTTTTACAAAGGTACTTTCCTCAACGGCGACATTTTTGATCAGACCAATAGCAATACCTTCGACTTTAATTACTCGAGTTCTTCGGTGATTTCGGGCTTTTTTGAAGGCACAGGGCTGCTCAATGTAGGAGATAAAGGGCTGGTCATTTTACCTTCTAACTCCGCCTATGGCGAAAGTGTGCGGGTGATTCCTGATTTGTTGACTGAAGATTTGGTGAATAATGGCATCATCCCGGGTTACACAGTATCGATTAAGCCATATACCGTATTACTTTTTGAAATAGAAATGGTAAATATCCAATAGGTCATTTGAGACTTTTTTCTAAATATCTGCTGGTTTTAGTATTTGTAGGACTACTGGTGTCTGAGCACAGTGTATACGCGCAGTACCAGACGACTGTCTACCGAAGCCCTATCCGAAAGTTCTTCAATAAGTTTAGCATTAACCTGGCGACCGGCTATGGCGTCACGCGCTATTCTCACAATTTACAAGGCTATAACCTGATACAACTCAACGACCAGCTTTTCATCACAGAAGATACCGGAGAGCCGTTGCCAGACCGTGTCAATGGGGTGACCAATTGGCTCAATAACCCTACACTGGTTCCTGATATCGATGTAAGAAGGGCTTTTGAGGTTCCGGATCCCAGACTTGACAACCCGGTCAACAACCCGTTGCTGACAGGAGCCCGCGTTTTTGATGGCGATTCGCTGGGGCTGAGGTATGTGGGTATTGCACATGATGTGCCCATTAACTTCTCTATTCATTTCAATGCCTATAAATTCAGAATTGGTGCTGGAATCCAGTTTGAAAAGCAATGGATACGACCACTGAAACCGAGCGTCCTGGAAGATGAGATCATTACTTATCAGCCCAACTTCAAATCAAATAGCTCTTTCAGGTACTATGGCATGATCGGCTACCAGTTTTATGAATGGTGGGACCTTACCTTTGCCGGGGAGTTACAAATCGGGCAGATATCCGTTGGGAATAATTTCAATGAATCATTGATCACACGGGGTCTCGTGACCAACATCGGGGTCATCATCGAGGACAACTGGTCTGAGTACTTCAGGGTGACACTCAAGCCAGGAATTGATATCAAGAGTTATACCATTAACTTACCGGAAGGACCTCCGTTAAGACATAGTCACCCTTCGTTTTACCTTCAGGTAGGGGTGAGTTTTACTTTTCCTGAGCTTCCAAGGTCTCCTATTCCCAATGACCACATCCAGCTCAAGCACATCATAACCGATCCTAAGACCGGAAGAAGGATGGAGGTGAGAGGGCAGCCGTTTTGGAAAAAACAGAATCCTAAAATCGGTGAAAATCACCGAAAACGGCTTCGCAACAAAGGCAAGAATAAAAAGAAATTCAACCCCTTCTAATTGCCTGATTCAACACTATGTTTGAAAGCGAATTTTCATTAAATTGCGACCTGTTATTTTTATAAAGTAATTTATGGCAGACGGAGACAACGAAAATTTATCCGAAGAAAACCAAGATTTTAGCGGACAGAACATTATCCCGATCAACATAGAAGACGAAATGAGGGGAGCCTACATCGACTACTCGATGTCGGTCATCATATCAAGAGCCCTTCCAGACGTCAAAGATGGACTCAAACCTGTTCACAGGAGAGTGCTCTATGGTATGCAGGAACTTGGGGTGAACTACAACAAATCCTATAAGAAGTCAGCAAGGATCGTAGGAGAGGTACTTGGTAAGTACCACCCACACGGTGACTCCTCGGTATATGATACCATGGTACGTATGGCACAAGAGTGGTCATTGCGTTATCCACTGGTGGATGGGCAGGGTAACTTTGGGTCAATTGATGGTGATTCTCCCGCTGCGATGCGATATACCGAGGCAAGACTTAAGCGTATTGCTGAAGAGTTGCTGGTGGACATCAACAAGGATACAGTAAATTTCCAACCCAACTTTGACGATTCCCTCAAAGAGCCTGTTGTATTACCGGCCAAATTACCCAATCTGTTACTCAACGGAGCCAGCGGTATTGCAGTAGGTATGGCAACCAACATGGCACCTCACAACCTGACGGAGGTAGTCAATGGGATCATTGCCTATATTGACAATACCGAGATTGAGATTGCTGAGTTGATGCAGCACATTACCGCCCCCGACTTTCCAACAGGCGCAAGCATCTATGGATATCAGGGAGTGAGGTCTGCGTTTGAGACAGGCAGAGGACGTATCGTATTGCGCTCCAGAGCGCAGTTTGATGTTACCAGGACCGGTAAGGAGCAAATCATCGTGACAGAGATTCCGTACATGGTCAATAAGGCGTCCATGATCGAGAAAACTGCTCAGCTGATCAATGAAAAGAAAATTGAAGGCATTTCAGATATCAGAGACGAGTCGGACAGAAATGGTCTGAGGGTCGTTTATGATCTCAAGAAGGATGCTATTCCAAATATTGTACTAAACAACCTGTACAAGCAAACGCAGTTGCAGTCTTCTTTCAGTGTCAACAATGTGGCATTGGTAGACGGAAGACCACAACAGTTGAACCTCAAAGACCTGATTCACTATTATGTGGAGCACCGTCACGAGGTAGTGGTGCGCAGGACCGAGTATGAGCTGAAGGAAGCCCAAAAAAGAGCCCATATCTTAGAAGGTTATCTGATTGCACTCGATAACCTGGATGAGGTAATCAAACTCATCCGTGAGTCCCGTGATCCGGATATCGCCCGAACAGGGTTGATTGAACGCTTTGAGCTATCAGAAATTCAGGCCAAGGCCATTCTGGAGATGAGACTACAGCGTCTCACAGGTCTGGAAAGAGATAAAATCATCAAAGAATACGAAGAAATCAAACTCTTAATTGACAAGTTGGAAGAAATTCTTGCCAAAAAGGAACTTCGTATGGACATCATCAAGGGAGAACTTGGTGAAATTAAGGAAAGATATGGTGATGAGCGTCGTACAGACATCATCCACGCGGCAGACGGATTTACTGCTGAAGACATGATTCCTGATGAGGAAATGGTGATCACTATTTCGCACCAGGGGTATATTAAAAGAACTTCTTTAGCAGAATATAAGACCCAGGGCAGAGGGGGAGTAGGATCGAAAGGTGTCTCTACCAAGGATACCGATTTTACCGAGCACCTGTTCATTGCCAGTACACACAACTACCTGCTGATATTTACAGAGTTTGGAAAGGTATTCTGGAAGAAAGTGTGGGAAATTCCTGAAGGAGGTAAGGTATCCAAAGGAAGAGCGATCCAAAATCTGATCAATATAGAGTCTTCGGATACCGTAAGAGCAGTCATTAATGTGACTACTTTGAAGGATGAGGATTATATCAATAATAACTTCCTCGTCATGTGTACAGGACGTGGTACCATCAAGAAAACTTCGTTGGAGGCTTACTCCAGACCAAGACAAAATGGTATTAATGCGATCAACATCAACGAAGGAGATCAATTGCTGGATGTGAAACTCACCAACGGTGATAACCACATCGTCATAGCGACCGATTCGGGACGGGCAATCCACTTCCATGAGAGTGATGCAAGACCTATGGGTAGGAATGCAACGGGGGTTAGAGGTATCTACCTCAATGACCAGGAAAGGGTAATTGGCATGGTATGTGTCGCCAGAGATGATGCAAACCTACTGGTAGTGTCCGAAAAAGGTTACGGAAAACGCTCCGATATTTCAGAATATCGAATCACCAAACGAGGTGGTAAGGGAGTGAAGACGATCAGTATTACCGAGAAAACTGGTAATTTGGTGTCGATCAAAGAAGTAATTGATACGGATGATTTAATGATCATTAATAGATCAGGTATTACCATCAGACTGGCGGTAGATACGCTTCGTGTGATGGGTAGAGCCACACAAGGGGTTCGCCTGATTAAATTGAACGATAAAGACGAGATTTCTTCAGTGGCCAAGATCGAGAAGATTGAGTCAGATGAAGAATTAGAAGAAAATTCGGTAGAGGGAGGAGAGGAGACCAATCCGGATGCTCCTGAAAATACCGATGAACCAAAAGAAGAATGAAAATAAACAATATAAGTATGATGAGTAGACTTTCTTATTTATTTCTAATGGCTTTGTTGCTTACTGCATCGGTAGCAACAGCACAAAAAAAAGAGAAGAAGCCCAAACCAAATCTTCTCAAAATTGAGAACGTCATCACAAAAAGTGAGTCCAAAGAACTGACTGTGGAAGACTTTGCGACTGCGACGCAAAATGCAGACCTGATCCCTGGTGATGAGAAAAAGTCAACACAAGCAAAAGCGTGGTATCTGAGAGGTAAAATCTATCAAATGATTTATGTTTCTGAACTGGAAATCCCTGGAGTGACTAAGGACCAGGCAGTAAGGAATGCTGCTGAAGCTTATAACAAAGCAATTTCTTTGGGTAAAGAAACAGACCCTTACACCCTGTACGCTACACAGGAGTCTGATTCATTTTACGCATTGATGGTGAATAGCGGTGTAGACGCTTACAATAACGAGAGACAGGAAGAAGCTTCTACTTTATTTGAATATTCTGCATTGATCAGACCTGATGCACCTGTCGGATTCAAGTTCGCAGCAGCTGCTGCTACAGATGCTGCGATTGCTGCCAGACAAGCAGGAGACGAGGCCAAGAGTAAAAGCCTGTACGAAACGGCCATGAAGAACTACAAAGAGTTGGTAAAGCTTACGCCTACCGATACCGTGTACATGAATATGGCCCGCGTTCAGAAAAATGGACTGAGTGACCCACAGGGAGCTTTAGCGATCATTGAGGAAGCAAAAGCGAAAATTGGAGAAGACAATGTGATGCTCAACAGAGAAGAAGTGTTGATCTTGTTCGAGACCAAGCAGGTGGACAAAGCGATGACCAAAATTGAAGAAGCAATTAAAACTGACCCTGATAATCCGGGACTATACATCCGTCAGGGATTGCTATATGACCAATTGATCAATGCTGAAAAAGAAGGTGAAAAAGAGAATTGGGACCTTGAGAAAATCAAGAATTACCAGGATGCAGCCGCTGAAGCTTATAAGAAGACCATTAACATTGATCCTGATAACTTCCTGGCACACTTTAACTATGCGGTAATTGTGAGTCAGCAGGCCAACTTTTACTTTAACCAGGCCAACGCCATGTCTTTGGATGAATACAGAAAGTCTGGAGAGAAGGTTGAAAACCAGGGCCTGGAGATATTGGTAGATGCCATCCCTTCTATGGAAAAAGCATGGGAACTGGAGCCGGAAGACAAAGATGTACTACAGGCTTTGCAGTCTTTCTACGTAAAGCTTCAGAAAGCAGGTAAACTTGGCGAAGCAGCTAAGTTGGAAAAAGTAACTTCTGAGATTGAAAGATTAGGATATAACTAATTGATGCAAAATCAGGGTGGCTGTTTGGTCACAAAAAGAAATAAAAAAGCTGGTCATACGACCAGCTTTTTTATTTTTTAGCTACCTGCTCTGTGTTCATCATAAGAAAAAGAGGGAAATCTGGAAAAAATCCTGAACCCTGTCATACAATTGCCCCTGAAAGCAGACTACTAGATATATGAGTAGAGAGTTAATGGAGAAAGTTTACGCAGAGCTTCATCAGGATGCTTATCACTGGGCAAGGCAATGTGTTAATTACTCCGACGAGCAGGCAGAAGATGTACTACAGACGGTGTACTTGAAAATCCTTAACGGGAAAGCCCGCTACAACAATCGATCTGGTTTGAAGACCTGGCTGTATTCTGTGATCAGGTTTACAGCCGCCGATACTTTCCGAAGTACAAGGAAGCAGGTATCGCTGGATGCTGCAGCAGAACAAACTGAAGAACCAGAGATGAATACGCTGGACGAGCATTTTTATGCTTCTGCGCTCAAACAACTTTCTACCAATCAATCACAGGTCCTCTTGTTGGTCTTTTATCATAACTATACGCTGGAAGCAGTGGCCGAAGTGATGGGACTAAGCATTGGAACTATTCGTACCCACTATGACAGAGGGAAGAAAAAGTTGAGACAAATACTGGAGAAAGAAAAAAACACGACTTATGACTTCAAATGACGACCCAATTGTTGAGCGTTTTTTTACGCAGATGAAGCAACTGGACCAGGAGGTGCCAGTACCCGATATTTTAGCCAGGATCAACAGAAAGAAAAGGCTGAGGCGTAGACGGGCATATATGTCCGTGGTAGCATCAGTAGTTTTATTGGTGGTTGCCTTCCTGATGCTGGGAAGAGAAAAGACCTCTGCGCAGCAGGAAGTTGACATTGCTGTTGTTGAGCAGGATCTGGAGTCAATGATGTCGTGGCAATCTGCCACCGGTAGTCTCATGGAAACCAAATAAGATTTACACAGATGAAAAAGATAATATTATTATTGATTTTGATGGTCTCTGTTTCATTCGCAGAGGCCCAGTCAACTTACGACCAATACATAGAAGATCAACTGATTGACTATTCCTTGTTGTTGAGATACAAGGATACTATCAAACTGTCTGACCAACAGGTGAAGAGTATACAAGATTTTTACGCCCAAAATGGTTTCAACTTTGAGCAGAAGTCAAAGGACTATCAAAAAGCGTTGTCTTTGCTACAGCAGCGTGTGGAGGCAGACGCGTCTCGCAACGACGTCATGACAGCATTCAGTGAAGTGCTGAGTCTGGAGAATGACATCAAACGCAACCGCTTGAAGTTCTTATTGCATTCCAGAGAGATTTTGGAAGACAAGCAACGCAATACGTTACGTTTGATCGGTCGCAGTCATTCCCTGGTGATCAAATCCGGTCCTGAGGGAGTGATCAATGGTTATATCTCGGACATTAAGCCCATCTATAAGTTGGTAGATAAGGACAAGAAGATTACTTATGTCCGCGAAGGGATGCTGAATAACATTGATGCGAGCAAGATCCAGACCATTGATGTGAGGAAAGGAGTTGATTTGACCATTGATGGAGAACAGCTCCGGGACCAGAATGTGATTACCATTACCTCCAAAGAGGCCTTTGGTCAGGAAAAAGTAAGTCTGTACGTCCGTTCCGGCACCCAGGAGGTTGGAAAAATAGGGGATCCGCTCATTGTGGTTTTCCACAAAGGCAAAAAACGCAAGATCAAGGGTAATACAGAGGAAACCTTTCAGGATTTGGATCCATCCAGCATCAAGGCCATAACTGTCCTCAAGGGCAAGAGTGCCGCTGAACTCTATGGAAAAGAAGGCAAGGACGGTGTAGTTGAGGTATACCTAAAGGACAGTGCCCAATATCAAATAAAATAAAGCGGCAATGGCACCTGGAATGATGGCATAAGGCAGCTGTGTTCGCACATGTTCCACATGATCACTTCCGGAAGCAATAGAAGAAATAATGGTGGTGTCGGAAATAGGGGAGCAATGATCTCCGAAGACACCACCTCCCAAGACGGCAGCTACAGACATGTAGAGGTGCGCATCCATCTGCTGTGTAAGTGGTACAGCAATGGCGATCATGATCGCAAAGGTTCCCCACGATGTACCAGTTGAAAAAGCAATAAAACAGCTGGTGAGAAACAGAATAAATGGCACAAGTCCCGGAGAAAGCCATTCACTGGTGACTTCCGCTACAAAGAAACCGGTACCGAGTTTTTTACAAAGGCTCCCCAGGGCAAATGCCAATACCATCAGGAGTGCCAGCGAAACCATATCAGACATTCCAGACAAGATATGTTCTACTGACTTGGTAAATGATACAGCCCCCTGGATGACGTACAGCACCACAGCGGTCAGGATGGCAAAAATTACAGAGTACAATACCGATGCCGAACCTGATCCATTACCAATCGCTTCGAAGAATTTGCCCATCGTATCAGTGGCGTCATATTGCTCCTTCATGCCTGTGTAGTAGAGCATCAGCGGCATCATGAAGACGAGAACAGCAATGGGTAGCAGCATATTGATGGTTCTGCCTGTAGGCACCTGATCATCTTTGCCGACTGAAGTGCTGTCTACTGGTAGATTTTTATCAGATTCCTCCCTGGTAGTTCCGGATTGCGCTTTTTCCTGCGCTTTCTTCATAGGGCCAAATTCACGTCCTGTGAGGACAATCGTGAACAAGAATATCAGTGCCAGGATAGGGTAAAAATTGAAGATAATAGAGCTGAACAGTATCTCAAATGGGTTTTCCAAGCCATTCTGAAGGAGTAAAGTCATCACATAGGCACCCCAGGCGTTGAAAGGGATGAGGATACAGGACGGCGCGGAACTGGAGTCAATCAGATAAGCAAGCTTCTCCGCACTGAGTTTCAACTTACTGAACAACGGTCTGAAGATGGTACCCACAGTGAGTATGGAGATATTGGACTCTACAAAGATCAGCAAACCACTGATGGCTGCAAAAAGCTGCACAAGACGTGAGCCTTTTACGTTTTTTTGCTGCTCCATTTTCTGGATCAATTGCGTGATTCTTTTGATAAAACCATTGACACCGCCAGAAACCTGTACCAGGGTAATCAGTGAGCCTACTAGCAGTGTGAAAATGACTGTTCTGGTATTACCTGCGTCCTCAAATACAGCTACAAAAGAATTGATGGTGCTAAAAATGGCCTTGTGTGGCATGAACTGATCTATGATGAGCCAGCCTATGAAGATGCCAAAAGTCAATGAAACAAATACTTGCTTGGTTCTGATGGCAAGGATGATGGCAAGGACAGGAGGGATGATGGATAAATATCCGTAGTGTTCAGTCATTTATTGTTGGCTTTGTAATTTGTAGGTGTTAAAAATCTCGGCAATAATCTCCGGGATGAGTTCGTCAAACTGTCTCTTCTTGTAGGCAGAATAATTCAGGTCCAGGCTGCCCTGCCAAACCAGTTTTCTGTCTTTTCTGTCGTGAAGATCTATCAGTAAGATCGATTTGGTGATGTTGCGGGTGGAGAAAAACAAGTTGTTGGGGTTGTTGAAGCCCCCCGGTCCGGGCCAAAAGGTATTGTTGGTAACTTCTTCTACACGGTTGTTGGCATACAGCTGATACCTCACCAACAAGTCGCTTTCCCGGGGAACGGGACGGTAACCTTTGGCTTCCAACTGCTTAGCCACTTCTCTGTTGATGTTGTCATAGATTGTTCTGTCTGCCGTATTCAGTGTATCAGTATTTAACGTGATGATCCTGAAAGATTGATAGGCCCTGTTGGCATAGGCTGGATTGTTGAAAGAAACGACTCTGTTGGCATTGCAAGCGCTTAAAACAACTATCGAGAGGATAAAAAAAAGCCTTATGAAAGTCATAAGGCTAATATATGCAATCTGTGATATTTTCTTTTTAATATTTGGTAGTTTCAGTATTCTCACTCTCGCGAGCAATATTGAGGGACTTCATAATCTTCTCGGCAATATGCCGGGTAGATTTATTGAATTCGTACAGCACATTGAAACCATTTGCATTAAAGCTGGAGGCTCTGATGCGCTGATATTCTTCTTCGTCTCCCTTTTCGTAGACCTCTTTGTCAGGATTATACCAAATTAAATACATGTAAGCTTTAGAGTGTGTTGTCAAATTTAGCCAAAGTTAAAAACAAATAAAAATGATGATCTTTAATGTTAGAAAAGTACAAAATTATGGTTAGAGAATAATACGCATTGTATTAGCATAAGCAGAGGTTTTTGAGAAAATTAACTAGCTAAATTTTTTATCCATCCACACAATTATCTTGGAATTATGAAATTTTATTTCAGCAGGTCAGTTGCTTGGGCTTTTTTACAGAAAATACCGACTGTATGATTTCTTCGCAGCCAATGGCGCGAATTGCCAGGGTGTTTGTAGTATTGTATTATTCAATTTAAAGTCGTAATGGATTGGCTATTGCATAATCCGGTTTAAATTTACTGATCATATCAGAGGTACCTAGATGGCAGCAACATTTGATTCAATAATTCAGCAACTTAAGAAAAGTCAATATGCCCCTGTTTACTTTTTGCAGGGGGAGGAGACCTACTTCATTGATCGGATATCTGATCACATTGAAGCAAATGCCCTGGAAGAGTCCCAGAAAGGATTTAACCAGATGGTTATTTATGGAAAAGATGCTGAAGTTAGTACTGTGATCAACAATGCCCGCCGTTTTCCGATGATGTCCGACAGACAGGTTGTGATTGTGAAAGAGGCACAGGAAATCAAAGACCTCAATCAGGAGAAAGGAGCATCCCTGTTGATTAACTACCTGGAGAACCCACAGCCCTCTACGATTCTGGTGTTTTGTCATAAGTACAAGACCATAGACAAACGAAAGAAGGTGGGGAAGCTCATCGATAGCACCACTGTCAACCTGGTCACCAAGAAACTGTACGACAATCAGCTCCCTGATTTTGTGAGAAGTTATTTTTCTGAGAAAGATTTTGAAGCAACTCCCAAGTCCATTCAGATGATCGCTGATTCCATTGGTAACAACCTTACACGGATCACCAATGAGATTGATAAACTACTGACAAACTTCGCCGAGAAAACGAAAATAGAGGATGCACATGTCAACAAATACATTGGCATCAGTAAGGAATACAATGTCTTTGAATTGCAAAAGGCGCTTTCCTTCAAGCAGGTGCTCAAGGCCAACCAGATTATCAACTATTTTGAGGCGAACCCAAAAAGTAATCCTACCATTCTGGTGATTTCCAACCTGTTTGCCTATTTCAATAAATTATTGCTGGTGCATGGGGTGCTGGCCAAAAACAGGGGCGCCAATAACAATGAGATAGCCGCTACCATTGGTGTCAACCCATACTTTGTCAAAGAGTACATGTCTGCTGTGAAAAATTATCCATTAGGAAAGGTAATCGCCAACATTTCATTCATCAGAGACGTAGACATGAAGTTAAAAGGGCTGGGTGCAAGCGGTAGCCAGTCCGAAGGATCCATTATGAAAGAATTGATCTTCAAAATACTGCACTAATCAAATTACCGTTATTAGACTAAAAAAAGAACAGGTGAAAGCAACTCTTATATTTACTCAACTATTGTTTTGCGTATTTTTTCAAGCTTTTAGCCAACCCGGACAAGGTCTTCAATCTACCACAGACCTTTATCAGAAAGGGCTCAATCAATATGAAGCAGGGCATTATAACCTGGCCCGACAATCATTTGAGGACTATATCAGCAACCAACAGGGTGCTAACCAGGGTGATGCGCAGTATTTCCGTGCATTATGCGCAATTAAGTTGTTGCATAATGACGGTGAGTACCTGATGCAGACTTTTATCAAGGATTTTCCTGTGCACTCAAAGGCTGCAACCGCACGGTACACGATTGGAGAGTACTATTTCGACAATGGTAACTATACCAAGGCAATCAGTAACCTGAAACAAGCTACCCCAACAGCCAATATTTCCTGTGACCTGTATTTTATGTTGGGCTATTCACATTTTGCAAAGAAGCAATTTGAAGCGGCCACTTCATCACTTTCCAATATCACGGACACAGGTTGTCAGCACTACCTGGCGGCCAACTACTACATGGGCTATGTCTACTATCAAGCCGGTGATTATGACAATGCCCTGACCAGGCTTCAGGCGGCTTCTGAAGATGAAGGGTTCGGTAAGTCCGCTGCGCTCATGATTGGTAACATCTACTTTCAAAATGAGCAGTATACGGAGGCGGTGGCTTTTGTGAGGTCTTTACCGCCGGCGACATTATCCAAAAATCCTGAGTTACTCTTTATCAGAGGAGGGGCCCATTTTGCTCTGGATCAGCATGAGGATGCTGTGAAGTACTATGAACAAGGGCTGGAAAAAACCAGGAATCGCGCTTCATCAGATGTCTTTTTCAACCTGGCGGAATCCTACAGAAAGCTTGGGCAGAATGATGAAGCCATCAGTAAGTATAAGTTGTCTGCACTGGATAACTCAGAAATAGGTGCCTACAGCTCCTATTACCTGGGAAAACTGTACGTAGAAGTGGATAACAAACCTTTCGCAAGAACAGCCTTTCAGGAGGCGCTGAAGTCGGAAAATGCTGAGATCAAGGAAGAGTCGCTTTTTCAGCTGGCGAGGGTGCTGTTTGACCTGGGCGATTATGCTGAAAGCATCAGACAGTTAAAGAAATACAATGAAGATTATCCCGCGGGCGGTTACGTAACGGAGGCCAATGAGTTGATGACCGATGCGTTCCTCAATACATCAGACTATGACCTGGCCATCAATTACATTGAGTCATTGAATAGTCTTTCTGAAAACCTGAAAAAGACCTATCAGGAGGTTACTTTTCTTAAGGGAGCGGATCTTTTCAATAACCGGAAGTTTTCTTCTTGTGTCAAGTACTTTGACAAGTCGCTACAATACCGCATTGTTGCTGCCAGAGCAATTGATGCCTTCTTCTGGAAGGGTGAGGCCTACAGCATTGGTAAGTTGTACAACGATGCCATCGACGCCTATAAGAATGCCTTGTATGTGACCCCAACCACCAATGAAGGAAATTTACTGCATGTGAAGGCGCGCTACGGTCTGGGGTATGCCTACTACAATGAAAAGGACTATCCCAATGCGATGGCCAATTTCATTACCTACCTTACCAACATCCCACAAGGTGCTGATGAACGACAGTTTTTTGAAGCGGATGCGCGCCTGAGGCTGGCCGATTGCTACTATGTGACCAAGGATTATCAAAATGCGGAAGAGACCTATCAGCGACTCTTGGGGGCACCCGATGATAGCCGAAAAGACTACATTTTGTTCCAGTTGGGGCTGGTCAATGCGCTGCAGTCCCGGGACTCTGAGGCAGGGACTTACTTCCAGCAGGTCATTGATGATTACCCAAAATCCAGCTATTTGGATAATGCAATTTTACAAAATGCGGAGATTTATTTTGAAAGTGGCAACTATCAGCCTGCCATACAAGGATTTAGTCAGCTTATTTCCGATCAGGAAGATAGTCCTTTGGTACCGTTTGCGTTGGTGAAGCGGGCATTGGCTTATTCCAATCTGGGACAAGGAGACAAGAGCGAGCAGGACTATAAACGGGTACTGAATGAGTACATCAGTCATGAAACGGCCAACAGTGCTTTGCGGGGATTGCAAGAGCTCGCAACCAACCAAAGTATCCCGGATTTCAATGACTACCTCCAAAAGTATCAACAAGCTAACCCTGACGACGAGAGCCTGGAAATTGTCCAGTTTGAAGCGGCTAAGTCATTGTATTTTAATAAACAATATATCAAGGCCATTGAGCGATTTGAGGAATTTCAGCAGCGCTATGCCAACAGTGCACAATTGAGCGAAGCCAATTACTACATTGCGGACAGTTACTTTCGTTCCGGGGACGGGACAGCGGCTATTCCTTATTTAAAGTTGGTAGTGGCCGACGATCAAAACAACTTCCAAAGAAGGTCGCTGGACCGATTGGGGACCTTGCTGACGGAGGCAGGCGAATACCAGGAAGCCATCCGTTATTTCACGGAGTTGGAGACGAAGGCACGCAACAGACGCGACAGGGGCAATGCATGGGAAGGCATTATGACGGTCTACTGGGAAACCCGGCAATATGATGACGCAGAGACATCGGCACAAAAGATCATCGATGCGCCTAAACTGTCATCTGACCTGAAGTCCAAGGCTACCCTGATTCTGGCGAAGGTGGGAATAGCGCGCAAATCGTATCAGGATGCGGAGGATTACCTGATAGAACTCGTCAATGGGATCAAAGATGAGACAGCTGCTGAAGCCAACTATGAGTTGGGTAAGCTGTATTACCTTAATGAAAAGTACAAAACATCGCTCCAGACACTTTTTGAACTCAATAAGAATTTTGCGCAATATGATCAGTGGCTGGGCAAGTCCTTTTTGCTGATCGCTGACAATTACCTGGCACAGGAAGAGCTCTTCCAGGCCAAGGCTACTCTCAATTCCATTATAGAAAATGCGGAAGACGATGACCTGAAGCGGCAGGCTGCAGAGAAACTGACGCAGTTGGAAGAATTAGAAAAAGAGGTAGTGCTGCCTCAGGATAGCACCGTGGTAAATGATTCTACAAGCAACCAAAATGGGAATAATGAATAAGCTAGTCAAACACATCCTGCTGATACTTTTTACGGGATTGATCTCCGTTGCTACCTACGGTCAGGACAATGATCCCAATTGGAATGTGGATGGAGAAATCGAGAATGCGGAGTTTGTCATTGTGAAGAACAAAAAGCTGGAATTACCTCGTGCTAATCGCTTTTTTCGTCCCATCAAAGTGGAAAAGAACGGGCTCACAAGGTCTATCGGAGACTTTGAAATCAAGACTTTCGGATTTGCCCCTGAAGCAAAATTACCGACGATCAAGGTGAAAAAGATCAGCAAGTCTAAAATAGAGAAATTGTATGGCAATAAGGTGACGCTTGGTTATGGAAACTTCCAATCGCCATTTATAGACCTGTCGTTGGCTAACAAAAGAGATAAGCTCTATAGCTACGGGTTCAATTTTAATCACTACTCCTTCGGTACCGGTGCGGTGGATGGAGAAAACAGTGCTTCTGGGATTACAGATGTATCTGCATTTGCGAAAAGCTTTGGCAAAAAGGCTACCGTTTATGGTAGTGCCGGCTACAACAACGAAGTCAATCACTTTTTTGGCTATCATCCCACGGATACACCACCTGCACAAGATGACACCCGCCTGACGATGAACCGATTCAACGTGAAAGCCGGAATTTTCGGAACTGATGAGAAGAATCCGTTGAGATATAAAGTGGAGTCAGGTTTCAGTGGTTTTAGCAATAATTTCGATGCCACGGAAAATACCTTCAATGTCAATGGTGACCTTAGCTATCAGCTAAATGATGATGAAAGACTGCAGTTGGACGTTGCCGGAAACTTTTCACAATATACAGACAGTACGGACCAGGGACGGAACCTGGTTACTTTTACGCCAGCGTATCGGAGAAAAATATCGGGTATCTACCTCACGGTGGGCTTCCAGCTGGCACTTGCCAATGACACCTTGAGTACTGCGACCAACTCTTCGGTATTTCCGCAGGTCAATGTACGTTTTCCACTGTCTGAAGACTTTGACGTCTATGGAGGACTAACAGGAGGTAAATCCTTCAATACCCTCAATGGCTTTACCAGAGAAAACCCATGGGTTGGGCCGGGCACCGCGCTGGTCAATACCAGTAACAAGCTGGAAATTTATGGTGGAATCAACGGTAAAATTGGAGAGCGTGTCAGTACCAACGTCAGCTTTTCAGCAGGGAGTCTGGACAACATGGCATTCTTCGTGAATGGAGCTGCTGACAGCACGCGGTTTGATGTCATTTATGACAATACCTCATTGTTCAAATTCTCAGCCAACCTGGAGTATTCTTTTTATGAAAAGGCCAGTGTGCATGCCACTGCGTCATTCTTTGGATATGACACAGACGTACTGGCGGAAGCCTGGCATCAACCTACTTTTACGCTGGAGCTGGGTAGTAAATTCAATATTTATGAGAAAATCCTTTTGTCACCTTCGGTCAATGTTTTGGCTGGAATTGAAGGGCTGAATTTACAATCTGGTACCCGTAGCAGCCTTGATCCAGTGGTTTTACTCAATTTGCAGGCGAAGTATATCCTATCGGGGCGAGCAGGCATCTATGCCAATTTCAATAACCTGATCGGTGATAACTTCCAAAGATACCTGAACTACCCCGGAAGAGGATTACAGGTAAATGTTGGGTTAAGTTATTCATTTTAATCAGAAAAATACATTATTAACTTTTTAGGTGTAAAGAACTGATAATCAGTTTTTTAATGCCTGTATTGTGCGGTAGTGCAAGGATGCGCGATCTACTCTGCTCCAATTAAGCCAATGATAATCAATCCATTGTGTGCGAAGTAGCTTACATTTTACAAGAAATGTAGCCTGGCGGAATGATTTGAATATCACCATATTTCTATATATTTAACGCTATTATTGCATTTTAGCTTAAAGCTGCATTTATCTTTTAGTATTTTTAAGCAACTGATGAAACCAAATACAACTTATGGCAAACGATAATTTCGATAACGAGGAACCAGAAGAGAACGACGATAACTTATTTGATGATGATGATTTTGGTCTGCCCGATCTCGAATACGATGAGTTAGATGATGACCTCGATCTCGACAGCGGTGACAGTGAGCCCACAGCGGAAACCACTGAAGAGGCAGATGCTTCTACAGAAGAGGACCTGTCAGTTGATTTGGATTCTATCGACCTGGACGATGTCGATTTTGATGCCATCGATGCCATTGGCGAAGACGATGATGACGACGCAGGGTTGCCTGGACTGGATGAGTTAGACGATGAATTGGCACTTGATACCGACCTTGATTCGGATGTTTCCAGTGAATTGGCGACAGAAGACGATGACGATTTTGGAGGTATTCTGGAGCCTGCAGACGAATCTGATCTGGACGATGATGATTTCAGCAGCATTCTGGAAAATGATGAAGATACGGATCTGGAAGGAGCGCTTGGTAGCCTGGAAGAAGAAGATGCTACCGACATGAGTATGGTCTTCGACGATGGAGATAAGGACAGTGACGATGATTTCTCTGGTCTTGGTGATTTCGATGATGAAGATTTTGCCGATGTCAACGACGATCCGGGCGAATATACTTATGTAGGAGATGAAGAAGACGGTAGTGGATCTGGATTTGTAAAATATTTGATCATTGGATTGAGTGTGATAGTGGTAGCTGCTATTGGGCTGATTGCATTTTCCGGTGTTTTTACAGATGACGACAAGGACCCTGTAGCGCCACCGAAAACGGCCGTAAAGAAACCCGCCACCAAGCCTGCAACGAAACCGGCAGCTGATGCTACAAAAACGGCCTCAACAGCCAGTCAAGGCAATGCCACAAAACCCGCCACCAAGCCTGCGACGAGTAATACTGCGGCTACCAAGCCCGCGACGAAACCTGCTGCTAAGCCTGTGAATGCAACAGCAAACGCGGTTGCTGCAGGGACAGTAACTCAGCTGTCTTCACGCAATGGCAAAGCTTATGTGGTAGTGGCGAGCTTTATAGACAATGACCTTGCGGTAGACCATGCCAATAAACTGGCCAAAGATGGAAAGAGTCCGTATGTGATTCCTCCGTTTGGAAAGTCTAAGTATTCTCGTGTGGGTATTGCTGAATTTGATTCATTTGAAGGAGCAGCATCCAAACTTGATAATTATAAGACGGAGTATGGTGACGATGTATGGGCATTGAGATATTAATCTATCGTCTTCACATCATAATTTTCAATAAACCCATACGTTATCCGATAGATGAATAATTTGTTTGTGCTCTCTCAGATTCCTACCGATGGCATCGATGCTGGTGTTGAAGAAGCGGTAGAATCTATCTCTCTGCTGGACCTGTTGCTCAATGGCGGGTTCATGATGATCCCCATTTTGTTGTTGTGGATCCTGGCAGTATACATCTTTTTTGAGCGCCTTGCGACTATTCGTAAGGCTTCATCCACCCCTGATAGTTTCAAAGACGAAATAAGGAACAAGGTGAGGAATGGAGATGTCAACGGTGCCAGGTTGTTCTGTCAGCAAACCAATACGCCCATTGCGAAGATGATCGAGAAAGGGCTTTCAAGAATTGGGAATCAGTTGAAAGACATAGAAGTATCTATAGAAAATATTGGCAAGATTGAGGTCTATAAGCTGGAGAAAAACCTGAGCTTACTGGCTACCATCTCCGGTGCAGCGCCCATGATTGGTTTCCTGGGAACGGTGACGGGGATGATCCAGGCTTTTATCGCCATTTCACAAGAAGAAGGAGCAGTGAGTCCCAAGCTGCTTTCCGGAGGTATTTATGAAGCCATGGTCACTACAGCAGCAGGACTGTTCGTAGGTATCCTGGCTTACTTAGGGTATAACTTTCTCGTCGGTAGAGTGCAGAAAGTGATCCATACGATGGAATATAACTCTGTAGAGTTCATAGATTTACTTCAGGAACCAGGGAAATGAACCTCAACTCCAAGCACAAAGTTCAGGCCGCTTTCAGTACTTCTTCTATGACAGATGTGATTTTTCTGTTATTGATCTTTTTCATGCTGACAGCTTCGTTTATTACGCCATCAGGGCAGCCGGTGAACCTTCCTACCAGTAAGAATTCCAATATCGTGATGCAGAAAGTAAGTGTGACGATAACCAATGACAGGGCGTTTTACGTTAATGATAAAAAAGTGTCTCTCAATCGCTTAAAAATGGTTTTGAGAAATGAATTTGAGGGAAAAGAAGGAGTGGTGGTCTTACACTGTGACAAAGATGTTCCCGTGCAGGACCTGATTTCGGTGGCAGATATCGCGACTTCTTTAGAAGCAAAAGTATCAATAGCGACCAAACCCAACTAAGCATATGGCGGCCGAGGAGGAAAAGAAAGACAGGCGAAACGCAGCAATCATTACCGCATTGGTGCAGGTAGTCCTTTTGCTGATTGTCATCTTTGTAGTGGCATGGCGTGCTCCTGATCCTCCAAATCCCGAATATGGTTTTGAACTCAACTTTGGTGTCACTAACGCCGGACAAGGGGACGTACAACCTGAATCCACCGAAGACAGACAAGCGGAAACAGAGACGGAATCTACTCAGGAGTCTGAGGCTGTAGAAGAACAGACAGCTGAGGTAGAAGAGGTGGAAACAACGCCTGTTGAAGAGACAACGACCCCTGTGGAAAATACTGAAACCACGGAAACCACTACCGACGCAGCATCTACTCCGGAAGAAGTATCTACGGTAGATAGCCCTGACGTGGTAGAAGAGACACCCAAGGAGGAAACTCCCAAGCCTGTGGAAGAGGTACAAGAAGAGCAACCGGACGTGAAGCCGGTAGAAGAGGAACAACCCAAAGAACAAACATCCAACACAGAACAGCCAAAGGAAAATGAGCAGCCTAAAAGCGGTGGCAAGGAGGCGGTGAAGAACAGCGAGAAAGACAACGACGCTACCGGAAATGGCAATACGGACACAGCCGGAGATCAGGGAGATCCTGATGGAGACATAGACGATCGCGCATTATTTGGCAGTCAGGGGAGTGCGGAAGGCTCTAAGCTGGAACTGGCTGGCTGGAAATGGGACGATGAGCCTCAACCAGAAGACACCTCAGAGGAAAGTGGTTTCATCATCTTTGACATTGAAGTAGACAGCGATGGCTACATCACCAAGATCACGAAGAAGGAGGCGAATGTAACCCAGCCGGTTGTAGATGCTTACAAAAGAGCAGTAGAAGAACTGACCTTCAGCGAGAAATCTGATTACAAACCTGCACCTTTCAGCAAAGGTCGCATCACTTTCATTATCAAATCCAACTAAGGACATGACCTACGAAGAGGTATTGAAGTACCTTTTTGAAGAACTTCCCATGTATCAGCAGCAGGGCAAAACTGCGTTCAAAGCTGATCTATCCAATATCATCCAGTTTTGTGAGGCTCTAGGCAATCCTCATTTGAAGTTCAAATCGGTGCACATTGCGGGTACCAATGGTAAAGGCAGCACTGCCCATGGCATGGCATCGGTTTTGCAGGAGGCAGGGTACCGTACAGGACTTTACACTTCGCCACATCTCAAAGACTACCGCGAGCGTATCAGGATCAATGGCGAGATGATCAGTCAGGATGCCGTAGTTGACTTTGTGACTGCGCAGCGTTCCAGCATCGATGAGATCCACCCTTCATTTTTTGAATTTACCGTGGCTTTGGCTTTTCACCACTTTGCTGAACAGCAGGTAGATATTGCGGTGATAGAAACGGGACTGGGAGGGAGACTGGACAGTACCAATATTGTCACCCCCGAAATATCAGTCATCACTTCAATAGGGCTGGACCACACGCATATTTTGGGCGATACGGTAGTGAAAATAGCTGGAGAGAAAGCAGGCATCATTAAAAACGGAGTTCCTGTAGTGCTGCCAAAGGAACTTCCTAAGGGTACCAGAGAGGTTTTCACAGAGAAAGCAGACACCTTACAAGCACCTGTTAATCAGGAGACGCAAAGTTACAAGTTGGAGCTATCAGGCCAGATGGTCAATTGTTTCAAGGATGGAAATGTAATCCTGACCGGATTACGCCCCGGTATTAAAGGGCGACATTTCCTTAAAAACCTTCCTACAGTGATAGAATCGGTGATGGAACTACGGAAACTGCACTATCAGATGACGGATGATCAATTGAAAACCGGCATCGAAAGAATTGTTGAAAATACCGGGCTGAAAGGACGCTGGCAGCAGTTGGCGCATCAGCCAGATGTCATTGCAGATGTAGGTCACAACCCCGACGGATGGTCGGAACTCCTGGGCCAAATAGCTGCTGGCAATTACGGCAGCATTCACTTTGTCATTGGGATGGTCAACGATAAAGCAGTAGAAGAGATACTTGATTTGCTTCCCTTCAATGCATTGTACTATCTTTGCGAACCAAAAATTCCCAGAGCGATGCCTGTGGAGCAATTGGCCGCCAGTGTGAGGAAAGCAGGGTTTTCCTATACGGTGGTGAAAGATGTGAATGAATGCATAGACCGTGCGAGGGCGATAGCTTCTGCAGAAGACCTGATCTTCATAGGAGGCAGCACTTTCGTAGTGGCTGAAATAGACAACTTGTGAGACGAAAACTTGAGCGGTTCGCCCAAAACAAAGTAAGCAGAAATGTATTGGAGCAGGGAAAGGAACTCTTTGAGACGATCAAAGGGCAATGGAATCCTTTTTTTAACAATGATCAGCCTTTGGTAGTAGAGCTGGGGTGTGGACGGGGTGAATATACCATTGGCCTTGCCCAGGTGGATCCTTCTTTCAATTATATTGGCGTTGACATCAAAGGAGACCGTATCTGGAAGGGGAGTACGCAGGCACAGCAGTTGAACCTGGACCACGTGGCCTTTTTACGTACGCAAATCCACTTGCTGGATCGTTTTTTTGAGGCCGGTGAAATCTCAGAAATCTGGGTCACCTTTCCAGATCCCCGACCGAAAGACCGGGACATCAAGCGTAGGTTGACCAGTCCACGTTTCCTGAACATGTACAAGACTTTGCTCAGGAAAGATGGCTGGGTGAAGTTCAAGACCGACAATACGCCACTTTTTGATTACACACTTTCCCTTTTCGATTCTGAGGTCAAGGTCATTGATTTGGAATACACCCATGACTTATACAACTCGCCGCTGCTGGAGGAGCACCATGGCGTGAAGACCAAGTATGAGAAGATTTTTACAGACAAAGGGGAGGATATTAAATATATGAAATTTAGGTTTGCCCCTGATTAATGAGAATTTTATGAAGCTTTCACTGGTAATTACCGTCTACAACGAAGAAGACAATATTGAGCCGATGATTGAGCAGGTTGCCAAGGCATTGGATGGCTGGGAATATGAGTTGATCTTTGTGGACGATGGGTCCAGTGATCGTACCAGGCCCAATATTGAGAAGTTTGCCAACTCCCATGTACGCATGGTGGTACTCAATAAAAACTATGGCCAGACTACTGCGATGGCGGCAGGTATTGACCACGCGGAGGGAGAGTATGTGGTAACGCTGGACGGCGATTTACAGAACGATCCTGCCGATATCCCGGCGATGGTACAAAAGCTGGAAGCAGAAGACATGGACGTGGTGGCTGGTATCCGCGCCAAGCGAAAAGATGGTATGCTATTGCGGAAATTGCCCAGCAAAATTGCCAATGCGATGATCCGCAAGCTGACTGGCGTTTACCTGCACGACTATGGATGCACGCTCAAGGTATTTAGAAAAGACATTGCCAAGAACCTGGGACTCTACGGCGAACTGCATCGGTTCATCCCTGTTTTAGCACAACTTCAGGGTGCTCAGCTGACCGAAATGCCGGTCAACCACCACCCGAGAATTCACGGAACCAGTAAATATGGTCTTGGACGTACTTTCAAAGTACTCAGTGACCTGTTTCTGATGGTGTTTTTCCAAAAATACCTGCAAAAACCCATGCACCTGTTTGGCACCACCGGTATACTGACATTCCTCTCAGGAGGCGCTATTTCCTTTTACCTGTTGGTCATCAAAATCATGGGAGAGGAGATTGGAGGAAGACCCCTGCTGACACTGGGCGTGACACTTTTACTGGGCGGTATCCAGTTGATTACCATCGGTTTGGTTGCAGAGTTAATTGTGCGTACCTACTTTGAAGCGCAGGATAAGAAGACCTACCGGGTAAAACGTGTTTTCGTTGGAAACGAAAAAGATTAAGAAATACCTTCAGACAGCACTGAAGTTCATCATCACCGGTTTGGCGATCTACTTTGTGCTGCGTACTATTGACCTCAAAGAAACAAAACGCATCCTGGGAGATGCCCACTATGGTTATCTGCTGGTTGCTACTGTGTTTTTTACGGCTTCTAAGGTGGCTTCTTCTCTACGGCTCAATCAGTATTTCAGTGCCATCCAATTGCACATTTCAGAGCGCTACAACCTCCGCCTCTATTGGGTAGGCATGTTCTACAACCTCTTTTTGCCCGGGGGCATCGGGGGAGATGGCTACAAAGTATATCTGTTGCATAAACAGCATGATACACCTGTAAAACCACTGATAGCCGCCACCCTGATTGACCGAATCAGTGGACTGATGGCACTACTGTTTCTCCTGCTGGTGCTGGCTGTTTTCTTGATGCCTTTTTCTTTTCTGGGAGGCTTTGACTGGCTGATCTATGTGGGACTTGTGATAGGATATCCCATCTACTACCTGTTCAATAAGCTATTCTTCAAGTCCTTTCTGTTAAAAATCTGGGAGACGAGTGGCTACTCCTTATTGGTGCAGGGCCTTCAGCTCGTTTGTGCGTGGTTCATTTTATTGTCTCTGGATATTGTGGAGTCACAGATGGCTTACCAATTATTGTTTTTGGCATCGTCAGTTGTTGCGGTGTTACCTTTTACCATTGGTGGGGTGGGAGCACGTGAGATGACTTTTATCCTCGGTTATCAATACCTGGGCATCGATCAAAATGTGGCTGTGGCCTTCAGTGTTTTGTTTTTTCTGATCACCTTGGTGGTATCAGCCGTAGGAGGTTTCCTGAAATCTGAGAAACCGATAACGCAGTATTCGCAATAGGAACGTCGTTTTAGAACTGTATGAAAACCCTGGGAATCATAGCGCGTCACCTGGACAGTCCAGCTCCATTCGGGACATTGACTTACTACCTTGAAGACATGATCCGTATGAAAGGCGATCTGAAGGTATCTATAGCCGTTTTCTCTCCGCTGGACTGGGACCCACAAAGAAGTCTGATCAGGAGTCATACTTTTGATGGAAATCAATGGCATGAACACGAAATCGCCATTCCACAATTGCTTTATACCCGATTTACGCCCAGATCATCAGCCGAATGGGATCAATACAATGACATGGTGAATACGCTGGAGCGACAAGGATATCACTTTTGTGTCCCACTTGCCCTGGAGGCGTTACTGCGGGATAAGCAACAATTCCAGCATTTCTTAGAAACGCATCAACTGCCTGCCATACCATTGATTGATTACCGACCCGGTGAAACTGAGGAAGTATTGAAAGCAGTGCAACAGTTTCAGACACTGTACATCAAGCCACGAGCGGGTTCTGGTGGTAAAGGAATTTCGTTGTTGAGCCTGGCAGAGGCGCATGTGTTGATCAAGACGGAGGAAATCCATTATGAGGTATCACCAGGTGAATTGGCCAACTTCCTGTCGCAACATTTTCCACCTGATCAATACCTTTTGCAGCCCAAGGCGAGGACAAGGCACTATCATGACGCCTGTTACGACATCAGGGCCATGATCCAAAACGATGGGAGGGATGCCTATGAGGTTAGTGCCATTTCTGTACGTGTGGGGCAGGCTGGTCATTGGGTATCCAATCTGAATTCAGGTGGTGATGGCCTTGCGATAGAGGCTTTGGAATTGCACTTTCAGGAACACTTTGGCAAGACTGCGGCTGAAATTGCTGAAGAGGTCACGGTACTCAGCAGGAGGTGTGCGGATTTGTTGAGCAAACAGTATGGCGACTTTGCTGAGATCGCGCTGGACATGTTGTATACGGAAGACCTCGGTGCAATTATTTTAGAGGGCAATAGTAAACCGTCCCGTTGGGTCTTTAACCGGATTGCAGGTCAATATCCGGTAGGATCTCAGCTGCATGAGCGCTATAAGTCACTCAGAAAAAAGACGGTGGTTTATCCGCTACGATATGCCGTGAACAAAGTATTTTAAAGCATTCTGCTTATCTTGAGTATGTTCCCGTGTATCCAATGATGGAATAACCTCGTTTGTACTACAAAAAACTACAAGTAAGCACCATGATGACATGTAGCGAGTCCTGTCCGTTTTTCTTTCGATCAATATTGTCAACTGTTGGCTTGCTATGCCTGCTAAGCCTTGGAGTAATAGCACAGGAAAGCAGAAAGATCGTTGCCGAAGATGTGCATAGTCATGTATTGAATGCCTTTCTTAAGCCACTTAGCAAAGACAGTAAGAAGAACATGCTGGTGGTGAGCCAGCGGGCGCGCAAACTTAAAGTGACGAGGGAGTTCAAGGACGAACGACTCAGAAGATTGGCCAGGAAGTCAAAACGGCAATTGAAGGGTCAGGCACTTCACGAACAGCAACTTTCCCTTGCAGGTGAGGTGGAAATACTAAAATCCAGTGCAATCAATCAATTTTTTAAGGGCTATCCTTCTTCTGGCTGGAAGGAATTCTACCAACAGTATCCCGCAGCGTTTGGGATTATTCGCATGTCTAAACCAGTTTTCTCCCGAAAGGATAACTTGGCTATGATCTACGTAAGTTACCTGAGAGGACCCCGGTACGGTTCCGGCGAACTGTGGGTCATTAGTCTGGGAGAGGAGCTCAGAACAGTGCAAGTCTTTCCTCTTTGGGTCTCTTAGCCTTGAGGGTGATTTGTTAGAAGAGTCATAAATCAGCCAAAAGCGACACATTTCATGATGATATAAGGTTTTTTTAGCTGTCAGCTAAGGTGAGTTTTTACACAATTCAGTATTTATTTTAGCTTATTGAAGCCAGTGACCCTTAACCATCTGGTTCACCATTGCGTTGAGGAGTGAAATACTAAATTATAAACTATGAAATTCAACAAATACCTACACTTGTTTCTCAGCTTGATTTTTTTTTCATGTACGGAACAAGAATTCCAAAACGACAATGGATCTGTCAACCTGGACGACAGCTCCTCAAACAATCCCGTTTCTTTTCAAATTGATGAGGGCACCCGGTTTGAAACTGACAACGCCATTACATTCCAAAACCAATCCAGAAACATGGTTTCTTACCAATGGGATTTTGGAGATGGTACCACAGAAACAGCAGAAAGTCCTACTCACAGTTACACCGATCCAGGGAAGTACATCGTAACACTTACTGGCACGACCAGAAGTGGCAATGAGTTGACTTACAGTCAGGATTTATTCATCAGAAAAGAGGGCTCGGAACTTGATATTCTGTTCATTTCCTTTGATGATAGTACGCTCAATTATGTGGACCTGAGTACCCGGGCTTCCACCGTACTGTACAATGTACCTTACAACCCCGGCGGAGTTTTGGCACTGGATGAGACCAATCGCAAGGTCTATTACTATGATTATACCAACAATACTATCATTGAAAATGACCTGGTACTTGATAACCCGGTGGTCATACTGAGAGATTTGCCAGGAGTTACAGACATCGAGTTTGACCAAAGTACTGGTGAGCTATACATCGCGTTGACCTTTGACGACTTAATCATTTCTTACAATCCTTCAACCGGCAGCTTTATCCGCGCACCGCAAACGGCCAACCTGGGAAGGTTTGGGAAAGTGCGGGACATGGATTTGAAGGGTGGTGAGCTCTACACCATTACACCTACACAGAACTACGAATCGATTTTCCGGTTGAGCATGTCACAAGGGAACCTAATTCAGGTGATAGACTATGCCAGGGCAGGATATGGATATGGTGTTGCTTACGACGACCGTAACGATAAAATCTATTTCAATAATGTGGAGGAAACTGCCTTGATGAGGGCTAATGCGGATGGGTCCAATATTGAGAAAGTCGTGGATTTGGACAGATTCAGGACGGTTTCGTTTGCCGGATTGGCACTTACAGGCCTGGAAGTGGTAGAGACCAGAAACATTGTCATGTGGTCGTCCTGGGATGATGGCACGCTGTACATCCGTGACCTGGATACTGACATAGAGGGCGTCTTTGAGATAGAAGGGTTGAAAGGAAAGTTTGTCCCTTTCGAAAATTACTACCTGGGAACAGAATAATTCGATAATTATCAGCGAAATACGAGCAATTAATAGCTGATGAGAAGCTGTACGAACCAAAGCGTACAGCTTTTTTTATTGGACTGGAAACCAATAATCGGATCTGAAGCGAAATTGAACTAAAATTATTTTCCAAGGTGTCCTATATATCACTCACATGAGATAATTTTGGGATTTAATTCAATTTCTATTTACAATCAATTAATAAGATGTCAGAAGAAGCAAAGCCTTTGAATTTCCTGGAGCAAATCGTAGAAGAAGATCTAGCCAATGGAATGCAGCAAGGGCAGCTACGTTTTCGCTTTCCTCCTGAGCCCAATGGCTATCTGCACGTAGGACATACCAAAGCCATTGCCATCAACTTTGGCCTTGGGTTGAAGTACAATGCGCCTGTCAACCTTCGGTTTGATGACACCAATCCTGCCAAGGAAGATCAGGAATATGTGGACGCCATTAAGCAGGATATCCAATGGCTGGGCTATGAATGGGACAAAGAATGTTACTCTTCTGATTATTTTCAGCAATTATATGACTGGGCTGTGGAGCTGATCAAAGAAGGCAAGGCCTACGTGGATTCTCAGTCTTCTGAGGACATGGCCGAGCAGAAAGGAACGCCTACCGAGCCAGGAGTCCCCGGACCATACCGCGACCGGTCTGTGGAAGAAAACCTTGGTCTTTTCCAGAGGATGAAAGATGGGGAATTTGATGAAGGTACGCATGTGTTAAGAGCCAGGATAGACATGACGCATAACAACATGCTCATGAGAGATCCTATCATGTACCGGGTCATGAAAAAATCGCATCATCGCACCGGCAATGATTGGTGCATTTACCCCATGTATGACTGGACGCATGGCGAGAGCGACTACATAGAAGGTGTATCTCACTCATTGTGTTCACTGGAGTTTAAGCCTCACAGAGAGCTCTATGAGTGGTTTGTTGATGAAGTACAAGAAGGAGATAAGCCGTTGCCAAAGCAAAGAGAGTTTGCACGACTCAACCTCAACTACACGGTGACCAGTAAGCGCAAGCTTGCTACGCTTGTGGATGAGGGCATTGTAGCTGGATGGGACGATCCGCGCATGCCAACGATTTCCGGTTTCAGAAGAAGAGGATATCCGCCAGCTGCAATCAGAGAGTTCATCGATCGGGTAGGAGTAGCCAAGCGGGACAATGTCATCGACTTGTCATTGCTGGAATTTTGCGTGCGTGAAGAACTCAACCAAACCGCCCCCCGTGTGATGACGGTGCTGGATCCTGTGAAGCTGGTCATTACCAATTATCCGAAAGGAGAAGCTGAAATCCTCGTTGCCGAAAACAACCCGGAAGATGAGTCGGCAGGTAGCAGAGAAGTTCCTTTTTCAGGAGAACTGTACATAGAAAGAGAAGACTTTAAAGAAGAAGCCAACCGAAAGTTCTTCAGGCTGACGCTGGGCAAAGAAGTAAGGCTGAAAAACGCCTACATCATCAAAGGCGAGTCGGTAGTGAAAGACGAGGAAGGCAATATCACGGAGATCCACTGTACTTATGATCCCAAAAGTAAGAGTGGCAGTGGCACAGAAGAGAGCATGCGTAAGGTGAAAGGGACCTTGCATTGGGTGTCAATCCAGCATGCCGTACCGGTGGAAGTGAGGCAGTATGATCGCCTGTTCATGGATGAAGCTCCTGACGGTCATAAGGACAAGGATTACATGGAGTTTGTGAACCCTGATTCACTGAAAGTAGTCAACGCCTATGCTGAGCCAAGCCTGGCCAAGGTGGAAGTAGGTTCACGTTTTCAGTTCCAGCGACTGGGTTACTTCGCTGTAGACCCCGATACAACTGCAGATCAAGTGGTTTTCAATAAGACTGTGGGCTTGAGAGATAACTGGGCGAAGAAAAAATAAGGCCTGGTTCCGAAAAAGCATTTATTAGTAGTAAAGAGCGCCATGTGGCGCTCTTTCGCTTTCTGGTTCAAACGTCGGGGACACCCAGTCCCGCTTGGACCCTTTACTGGCGCCAGTTTTCAACTGCTGTAGATTACACAGTCGACTTACCAATACTTCTATTAGCTCCAGTTATTTGAAAATAGTACCCTGACACCTGCAATTGATCTGCCTGCTGACCGCTCATATCAATTCTATAAAGATGTAGGTCAAAAGTGCTTGTGGTGCGCGGTAATTTTCCGATATTGCTATTGGATCACCTATAAAACTTTGCCTACAATGAACAGAATTTTTCTACTACTTCTTGCATTAATCACCTTTGCATGCGCTCAGAATGGCCAAAAGGCTGACCCCTCTGGTCCGGAGTCCTGGGAGGAGCGTGCCAAAAACATCAAAATAGTCCGTGACCAATATGGCGTTGCGCACATTTACGGCAAAACGGATGCCGACGCAATATTTGGGCTGATGTATGCCCAGTGTGAGGATGATTTTCCAAGGGTAGAGCGCAACTACGTCTGGGCCATCGGCCGGCTGGCGGAAGTGGAAGGAGAGGAGGCACTCTACAGTGACCTGCGTGCAAGGCTATTCATGACGGAGGAAGAAGCAAAAGAATATTACAGTCAGGCACCTGACTGGCTGAAGAAATTGTGCGAAGCCTGGGCCGGAGGCATCAACTTTTATTTGAAGAAAAACCCCGACGTGAAGCCGGCATTGCTCACGAAGTTTGAGCCATGGATGACCATGTATTTCACCGAAGGCTCTATTGGTGGTGATATTGAGCGTATTTCTACCAGAAGAATCAAAGCATTTTATGAAGGAGAGCCATCGCTCGCCATGAATGAGGAAGGCAATGGCCTGGTATTGGATGACCCGTTTGATGAACCTAAAGGGTCCAACGGTTTCGCCATCTCCGGGAGCCTGACTGCCTCGGGCAATGCCATGCTGCTGATCAATCCGCATACTTCCTTTTATTTCAGAGGAGAGTATCATGCGGTGAGTGAGGAAGGACTCAATGCTTATGGTGCCATCACCTGGGGGCAGTTTTTCATTTATCAGGGCTTTAATGAAAAGACCGGCTGGATGCACACCAGTACTTATACTGATGTGATTGACGAGTTTGTAGAAGATGTAAAGAAAGTTGATGAGCAGCTGGTGTATCAATACGGAGATGAGCAGCGACCAGTGGAAACAGTGCCAGTGAAGCTGTCCTTTAAAACTGATGCCGGTATGATGGAAAAAGAATTTCAGATGTTCAGAACACATCATGGTCCTATTACGCATATGTCTGGAGACAAATGGGTAGCCACGGCGTTGATGTGGAAGCCGGTAGAGGCGTTGACGCAATCGTATACCAGAACGAAGCTGCGTAACCACGATGAATTCCGTGAGATGATGAACATCAGGACGAATTCTTCTAACAACACGGTCTATGCCGATGCTTCTGGTAACATTGCATATTATCATGGTAATTTCGTTCCCAAAAGAGACGTACAGTTTGATTATACCAAACCGGTAGATGGCAGCAACCCTGCCACTGACTGGCAAGGGCTCCATCCGGTAGACGAGGCAATTACACTGCTCAATCCTGCGAATGGCTGGATACAAAACTGTAACTCTACGCCATTTACAGCCGCTGGTGAATACAGTCCCAGGAAAGAGGATTATCCCAATTACATGTCAAGGGCTCCGGAGAATTTCAGAGGTGTGCATGCCCGGACCATCCTGGATACTGCCAAAAATTATACATTGGACAAGCTGATTCAAATTGGCTATGATCCTTATCTGCCGGCTTTTGAGAAGGTAATTCCAGGTTTGTTGGATGCCTATCAGTCCAACCGCAGGACCAATAAAGACCTGAAGGAAGCCATTGAAGTCCTGAAGGCGTGGGACATGAAGACAGGAAAGGAGTCAGTAGGCATGACATTGGCCAATTTTTATGGCAGTCAGTTGCGACAGACTAAGCGTGTACCGCAAGATGTGAAGGGAATGAATCGCTTCCATTACTTTGGTGTTGGCTTGGCGGCCGCCGAGCGCCTGGAAGTTTTCAGAGCGACTTTGCAGCAATTGGAAGAAGATTTTGGTACGTGGAATCTGCCCTGGGGCGAGGTCAACCGCTTTCAGCGCCTGAGTGGTGACATAGATGCCAGTTTTGACGATGGCGCTCCCAGTATCCCAGTCGGCTTGACTACCGGTCGGTGGGGAGCCCTGGCTGCTTATGGCATGAGGGGACAGCATGACGTGAAGAAGATCTACGGTACCAGAGGTAATAGTTTTGTAGCGGCAGTTGAGTTTGGCGAAAGACTCAAAGCCAAGAGCTTGCTGGCTGGAGGCCAAAGCAACGACCCCAATTCACCACACTTCTACGACCAGGCCCAGCGCTACGCAGACGGTGAATTCAAAGACGTGTTCTTCTATCCCGAAGACGTGGAAAAAGCCGCTGAAAAGAAGTATGCTCCAGGGGAGGAATAAGCGGCTAATGATATCGTAATGCCGGTAATGATTGTAAATGTCGCAAATGAGGAATACAGTAATGTCGTAATTGATTTTGGGTGAGTGATTAGTAATACCGTAGTGCCTAATTATTGATTTGTAATGAGTGATAAGTTAATATCGTAATATTGGTGTTGACTTTTGATTTGATTCATGTGTGATTGCTGATTAGTCATAATACTGGAATTGCGTTTTGAGGGGGGTGATTGAGTGGGCTGACTGCTTTGTATCATTTGCCTGTTAGTTATTACTTATCGTGTGCTGGTTTTTGATAGTAAAGTAAAGTCGGGTGCACGCAGGAGGGTTATCAGGTAGAAATCACCTCTGAATTTTACTTGATCCAGTATATTTTCCCTCCTGCTGCCAACTAAAAATTTTGAAATTAAACCTTCCCAGATTTATATTTGCCTTGAGAGTCGCAAACTTTCAGACGCGGATAGCGCATTACATTTGATGTTCAATAAAAATTAAGTTAACCATGAAGATTAGTAGTTTACGCCAAAGGTTATTGTGCTGCTTTTTAGTGTTAAGTCACTTATCAATTCTTGTCCTCATTTCTTGTAATCAGGAAGAAGAACCTGAGCCTTTCGTTAATGATCCCAATTTTGACGACTTTGCGATTGTGGAATCTATACAGTTGACCAATGAAGAAAACCCAATTTTTTCCAATCTGGAAATAAAGTTCAACTACCGATTTAACTCAGAGGTTTCACTGGCGAATACTGACATTCGGTATAGACCTCGATTTACTTCTATCACATCACCCAATTTAGATCTGTCGGAGGAGGTGGCATTTGTTTGGAGTGCAGACAGTACAAGTGTGACAATTGTTCCTGAAACTACGTTGCCTCCGTCTCGTGTGATACAGATAAGGGTCAATACGCTATGGGAGAGATTCATAGATAATACCTGGCAAGAAAGGGGAAATATTGCAGCTACAGCAACATTTGAAATAAATGAATTTCCTGAGATCTTTGATACCTTTTCCATCGGAGAAGGTGAGGTGGTCGGTGTTTTTGATCGTTTTCAGTTCAACACAAAAGTGCCTTTAAACGATCCCATCGATCAGTTTAGGCCTGTAGTGGAGCAAGTATCGCTTATTTTTGATGATGAAACCCTGGAAAGTGCGATAGAACCAGTGGATGATCAAAACCAGGTTTTTGAAGTACGACCAGCATCTTTCCTTCCTGTTGCGCCCATGGATGAAAGGTTTCAAATCCTTGTAAAGGCCAATTGGCAAAAACGGATAGGTGAGGAATGGGTCAACGTCAATGAAACTGACGACGAAGTTGCTTTCAATACCAATTTTGTTGAGGTGGTACCTACGTTATTTCCAGCAGCCAATAGCACGGCGGTCAGTGTATTTGAAAATCCGGGAGTCAGCTTTGATATGCCCATTGGCGAACCCCTTGAAACCAATGAAACCATACGGCCAAATCTGAAATCTATCAGTTTGAAAGACGGGAATGGCACACTAATTAATGGCGAGATTGAAAAGCTGGAAAATGGCGATATCAGGTATTTGCTAGCCAATCAATTGCCTGAAATGCAAGCATTTACTTTTAGCGTTGAGCTCCAGTGGGAGCAACTGGTAGATGGTGAATGGATGTCCGTTGACGAGCAGTTTGAATCGGAATTCAGTAGTTCATTTACTACAACAACTGTAGAAGAATCGCAGGTGTTGGATGATTTTTTGATAGCTTACCAATATCCTATCGCTAATCAAGTCAATTTCCTTAAACAAGAATCTCCTACAGGATATGTCAAACTGAAATCCAACGACGCTGATCTTGAAAACCTACTTGCGCAAACTCAGCCCGAAGGTTTGTTGGCTATTTTTAGAACCCATGCTGATGAATATCGGTCAGAGCAATCATTGATATATAATCAAGGTGAGGCTGAGTTTAGTTTTGATATACCTGCAGACCTTCCAAATGATAAGGTACTTACCCTCGAACTTTTTGCCGACAATGTGTTAATCAGTAAGTTGTTTTTTGGTACCTCAATTCATGACACTTTCGAAGATAGATTGACCTCACTCTCGTTAAGGGAAACAGCCGTGAGATTCCCGGTGAGGAATTGGGTAGATTTGTTATTGGTCAATTTTGGTGGCCAGTCGGTCGACAACCTTTTGGATAAAGCAGAGTATGATTTGATGGTCTCTGTTGAATTAGACCTGGAGGGTGAGGATTACTTTGAAAATTTTATTTTCCCATTGATCTACGATGGTATAGAGCGAAACGAGTTATCGTTGTCCAGGGACGTAGGTCCATCGTATCGAAAAAAGATTGTTGAATCAGTCCGCATCAGGCAATCTGATTATCTTGAGGTGAATGCAGAGAACTTTGTAAACGGCACACGGTTGCTGGAAACTACTGATTTTACAGGAGGAGGGGAGATCAACAATTTCGCCACATTTACCTATGATGAAGACTATTTTGACGTAAGGGACCAAATTAATCGAATGAATGCCGATGACAGAACTGACTGGATGAATCAGTTTTTAGAAACACGTCGTTCAAGAGTGGCAAAAGGGACTTATAAGTTACGATTGCGATACACACTCCCCGGGGAAAGCCAGCCTAGCTCTGAAGTGATTGTTACTTACGAGAATCCAATTGGTTGATTTACATACCAACAAAGGGACGCTTGCAATTACTAATTACACATCATGAATCACTAATTGCTAATACATTACTACGGTAGTTGTGAGCTTTTGTAGATGCGTTGCCTACTGCCTATTACCAACTTACATATTCCCCGAATGAAATACTTACTAGCAAACCAGTCTTAAGTCTAATGTCTAGCATCTAGCCTCTAAATCAGCCTCTATAAAAAACAAACTTATCATCCGTAGACGCATTCTCTACA